>Ga0265292_1000142_pt1 | contig 138580 bp, 121 predicted proteins | sample Munlanlewell296A_FD_189080 | JGI IMG/M metagenome (GOLD analysis project Ga0265292, IMG submission 189080) | Leachate microbial communities from a municipal landfill in Southern Ontario, Canada - Leachate well 296A | ecosystem: Engineered > Solid waste > Landfill > Unclassified | place... | reverse complement strand
CTGAGAACGTCTATTGATACCAAAGTGGACCAATTGTTAAAGAATGTCCGGTAACATTTTCATTTGAGCTAACGATTGCCTTCGGGTAACAGTTTATTTTGAGGCACTACGCACAGACCCAACACCTTACTCTGCCCAGCCCCGCGCCGGTAACGGCGAGGCGAAGCCGGAACACCTATCGTGAATGGTGTCTGTAGCCTCGCCTATTGGGCTGCCATCTGCAGAACCATCCCTTACCAAACCTCTCCCTATTCCAACCATGGGGAGAGGAATTAGAACCTGGCCTCGTCAGTATTGGAGAAAAGTAGCAATCTCCCGCTCTCGCAAGGCGGCCTGATTCTAAAACCCGGTCTATAATGAAGTCAGGGGTCCATTATGACAGGAGCCGTGATGAGACTGGTTACCGTTGCAGAGATGCGGGCGATTGAAAAAGAAGGCAATGCTTCTGGCGTCAGTTGTGCCGAAATGATGGAGCAGGCTGGGCGTGGCGTTGCCCAGGTGGTTCACCATACCTATGGGCAATCCAGACCCGGTGGCGTTGTTGGGTTGGTCGGGTCAGGCAACAACGGTGGCGATACGCTGGTGGCGTTGGAAACCTTGGCAGGGCTCGGCTGGCGGGTTAAAGCCGCCCTGGTCCGCCCGCGGCCCGAAAATGATCCATACCTGGCGCGCGTTGTCCAGGCGCGCGGCGAGGTGTTGGCGGTGGATACCGACGCCAACTGGGAAAAATTAGAACACTGGCTGGGTTTCGCGGACGTGCTGTTGGATGGGGTGCTTGGTACTGGCATTCAACTGCCGCTCAAACCGGAACTCGAAGCCTGGTTCGAACACATATTAGACTTCCGGCTGCCGCGTCATATCGTCGCTGTGGATTGCCCCTCCGGCGTCGATTGCGACAGCGGCGAGGTCGCCCGCTGGGTCATTCCCGCAGAATTAACCATCTGCATGGACGCGGTTAAGGTCGGGCTGCTGCGCTTCCCGGCCTACAACTTTGTTGGCAGCCTGCAAGTGGTCGATCTGGGTCTGCCGGACGATTTGAAGGCATTGAAAGCGGTGCGATCCTATGTTGTTTCAGAACGTCAAGTAGCTGAAATCCTGCCGCCGCGGCCAAAAGATGCTCATAAAGGCACTTTTGGTACGGCGCTGGTGGTGGCTGGTTCGGTGAATTTCACGGGTGCCGCTGCTCTGGCAGGGGAAGCCGCTTACCGCATTGGCGCCGGCCTGGTGAGGCTGGCAGTCCCCAGCCCGCTGCATCCTGTCTTATCTGGCTTGCTGCCTGAAATTACCTGGCTTCTGCTGCCGCATGAGCTGGGCGTGATTGCCGAAGGGGCCGAGGATGTGCTCTTCGCCAATCTGGAACGGATCACGGCGCTGTTGGTCGGACCGGGGCTTGGCATGGAGCAAACCACCGCTCACTTTATGCAACGCTTGCTATCGGCTGTCCCGGGGGAAGCTAAACGTGTGGGAATAGGCTTTTTGGGCAGCTCTCAGCGGAAAAAGGGGGAGACACCAACCCTGCCGCCGTTCGTTGTGGATGCGGATGGGTTAAAACATCTGGTGAGCATTCCGGACTGGCCGCACCGGTTGCCGCCTGAGACCATTCTGACGCCGCATCCCGGCGAGATGAGTGTACTGACCGGGCTCGAGGTGTCCCCCATTCAGGCTGACCGGATGGAGATTGCCCGCAAATACGCGGTCGAATGGGGGCATGTGGTGGTCTTGAAGGGCGCAATGACCGTGATCGCTGATCCGGCCGGGCGAACGTTTATCATCCCGGTAGCTACAGCGGCGCTGGCGCGCGCCGGCACCGGCGACGTCCTGGCCGGGTTGATCGTTGGACTGCGGGCGCAAGGAGTCCCGGCACTGGATGCAGCCATTGCGGGCGCGTGGATTCACGCCCAGGCTGGGCTGGCGGCCATCGACCTGGTTGGGCACCCTGCCAGTGTCCTTGCCGGGGATGTGCTGGCTGCCGTCCCGGAAGTCCTGCGCGGATTTGAAGCTTAGACCGGCAGAAACTGAAGAATCAAAAAACGGTCAGCTTTGAAACTGACCGTTTTTGTAATTGAGCGTTACAGCTTATTCAGCAACTGCGCCTGAATCGTCCTTCGAGGCCATACGGCTAATTTTTGATTTCTGTTCCTCGATGACGACGGCGCCCTTTTTCTGCAATTCCGCGGCAGTTTCCTTGGCTTGCGCCAGCAGCACTTCGGCCTTTTTTACGGCATCCGCCGCAGCAGCTTCAGCGGAGGTGTACACCTCGCCCATGCTGGTGGCAGCTTTATCTTTCAGCTCGATCGCGCGTTCTTTAATCACACCGCGGGTTTCCTCACCGGATTGCGGGGCAAGTAACAATGCAGTGATCGCGCCGGTCAAGCCGCCTACTACAAAACCTACCAAAAACGCTCCAAACTCATCTCGATCTGACATGACTCGTTTCTCCTTTCAATTGGCTACATATCTGCTGTGATTGAAAACTTAATGTTTACCGGGACGGAAGAGGTCAAATGCCTTTTTCAACCCGGCCAGATACTCATTCATTTTCAAGACGGGTTCAACCAGGTTGTTGGATAGGAACTGTGTCGTCCCGCGCAAGTGGTTGACCGTTTCACTGGTGGAGTCGAGGATGGGCTTTATCTCGTTTTGCAGCAGGTTGATTAAAGTTGCCAGTTGCAAGATCAGCACGATCAACCCGACGCCCAGCACCAGTGATTCGAGCGCCATGAAAATGATGAATATGTCACGAACTTTGGCGGTTGTGCCTTCCGGCGCGCTTGCCAGCAGGAATACCCCGCCGGCGATCAATGCGACCAGCAGGATTACGGCCAGAACGATGATCCAGACCTGGACCTGGACTTTGGTTTTACCTCCGGAAGGGAGGGCAGGCTGCAACTCGGCTGGAGGTTGAGGTGTTTGAGCTTCTTCCATGGTTGCTCCATTATATCACACGGCTAATTTCAATAATAATTGTCAAGATATTTTTAGCAAGTTAATAAATCTCTCGATAGCGCCGGTTTATTAATTCGTGTATTGCATTTCCACGTTGTGATTTTTGCGAGGAGCGATTTGTGGGAAGTGACAATTTGCGATCATCCTGCAGCCCACCTATCCTGGGAAACCGGCGTAGATCGCTTCGTCAGGCTCGCGATGACAATCCCAATACAAATGACCTGAAAAGCAGAAACCTCATTTGCACGCCTGGCAGCAACGTGATAGACTTACCTGTCATGCATTTGTCGTTTTCATTCGTTGTCGGGCTGATTATTTCGGCCATGTTCACCGCGATTTCAGGATGAGTTATGCCAATCAACCTCTTTCGCCGCAAAATTAGTGATCCCGCTCAGAATGGGACTGCTGCCTACCTGCTGGTTGGGTTAGGCAACCCCGGCCAGGAATACCGCGACAGCCGCCATAATGCCGGTTTTATGGTCATTGACCGGCTGGCAGCCGACCTGGGAGTCAAGTTGACCCGCGTACAAAACCGCGCTTTGATCGGATCCGGGGTCATTGGCGAGGCTAAAATCGTGCTGGCCAAACCGCAAACCTATATGAACCTCTCCGGTGAATCGGTTTCAGGATTGGTCCGCTTTTACAAAATCCCGCACGAAAATCTGATCGTGATTCACGACGACATCGACCTGCCATTTGGCGTCTTGCGCATGCGGCCGGGCGGCGGTTCTGCCGGGCAAAAAGGGGTGCAGTCGATTATCGAGCGCATCGGCGCCCAGGATTTTCCCCGCCTGCGCCTTGGCATCGGACGTCCGGCTGGTCCCAAGGGCGGCGCCGGGTATGTCCTCAACCATTTCCATGCCGAAGAGCAAAAAGAATTGCCCTTTCTCATCGATGCAGCGGCTGCCGCCGTCCGTGTTTTTGTAACCGACGGATTGGAAGCTGCCATGAACCGCTATAACGGCTCGCAGCTCGAGGAGTAGGCGTTGATCGAACGCATCCGTTCACTGCCTGCGTATCAGGCATTTTTACGTGATTTGCGCGCCGGTCAACCCCATACCGGCCTGGGGCTGATGCGTTCTGCCCGTCTGCCGGTGATCGCAGCGCTGCACCGCGACGTGCAGGCGCCTATCCTGCTGATCACCGACCGCACTGACCGGGCGCTGACCGTCATCGATGAGCTGACCTATTGGATGGGCGGGCTCACGCCGCTGTATTATCCCGAGCCGAACCCGTTATTTTATGAGCAGGCTGCCTGGGGTACGGTCACCCGGCGTGACCGCCTGCAATCACTGACCGCGCTGGCAGTTTACCACCTGCTGGGTGTTGAAAAACCGGATGTCCCACCCATCATTGTGGCGCCGGTACGCGCGCTGATGACCCGCACGCTGCCACGGCGCGACTTTATCAAAAACAGCAAGACCGTAAAGGTCAACCAAATTGTGCCTCTGGAATCCCTCAAGCGCAATTGGGTGGGCATTGGCTACCAACCTGCAGAAATTGTGCTTGAACCCGGGCAATTTTCCCACCGGGGCGGTATTTTGGACATTTGGCCCCCTGCCGAAGTCACACCGGTGCGATTTGAATTCTTTGGCGACGAAATTGATACTCTGCGCCGCTTTGACCCTGCCTCACAGCGCACGCTGCACCGGCTGGACAAACTGCTGATCACCCCCGCTCGGGAGGTGTTGCCCGGTTATGCCAGCGGACTGGACCTGCCAGGGATGGATGTCGAAGAATTTTATTTGCCGGTAGTTCACCCAGCCCAGGCCAGCATTTTAGATTACCTGCCGCAGCAAGCCCAGGTGCTGGTTGACGACCTTGATCTGCTGCAGTCGATTGCCAATGAGATCGAAGAACAATCCGTTCGACTGAGGAATGACAGCCTGGCGGAAGGCACCTTGCCGGAATCGTTTCCCATCCCTTACCTGTCCTGGTCAGAAATCCTCGACAACCTGAGCGCGCATCCGGCGCTCGAATTTGGTTTTTCCACTTCTGACGAGCCTTCAGCTCTGGCGGATTGCTTCCAAAAAGGTCAGCGTTTTGGCGGCCGGTTGAATGCTTTTCTTGAGACCTTATCCGGGTTGAGCCGGAAGGGCAAATCCAGTGCCGTCGTCTCGCGTCAGGTTGGGCGGCTAAAGGAAATGTGGCAGGAACAGCGCCTACTGGATCAACTAGATGGCACGCCGGAGTTCATCGAGGGAACGTTGAGCGAAGGCTGGGTGCTTACCGACGCCGCCAGCCAGGATTTCCACCTGTTTACCGACAGTGAAATATTTGGTTGGGAGCGCCCGCAGCCACGCCATCGTGCCCGCCCCATTGCAGAAGCCCCCGAAGCCAATTATGCCGACCTGCGACCCGGGACCTGGGTAGTGCATGTCGATCACGGTATCGGCCGTTTCACCGGGTTGGTTCAGCGGGTATTGGACGGTGTCGAGCGCGATTTTTTGTGCGTGGAATACGCCGAAGGCGATCAACTCTTCGTTCCGGTTCATCAGGCCGACCGCCTGAGCCGGTACATTGGCGCCAGCGGCGAAGCGCCACACGCAACCCGTCTCGGCAGCGGCGAATGGACGCAAACCAAGCAGCGCGTGCGCGAGGCGGTGCTGGAGGTAGCTCAGGACCTGTTGGATCTCTACGCCCGCCGCCAGATTGCCAATGGTTTTTCATTCGAAATCGATTCCACCTGGCAGCATGACCTGGAAGCCAGCTTCCCCTATACCGAAACGGAAGATCAGTTTAAGGCCATCCAGGAAGTAAAAAAGGATATGGAAAGCCCGCGCCCGATGGATCGCCTGCTTTGCGGCGATGTAGGCTACGGCAAGACCGAGGTAGCGCTGCGGGCGGCGTTCAAAGCGGTCATGTCGGGTAAGCAGGTAGCAGTGCTGGTTCCGACCACCGTTCTGGCGCAGCAGCACTATGATACCTTTCGCCAACGGCTGGCAACTTTTCCGGTGCAGGTGGAAATGCTTTCACGCTTCCGCACGGCCAAAGAACAGGACCAGGTCATCGCGCGCCTGGAAATGGGAGAAGTGGACATTGTCATTGGCACCCACCGCTTGATTTCGCAGGACGTGGCTTTCAAAGACCTTGGCCTTTTGATCATCGATGAAGAGCAGCGGTTCGGCGTCACCCACAAGGAGCACTTAAAGAAAATGCGTACCGAGGTGGATGTGTTGACTCTGACGGCTACGCCCATCCCACGCACGCTGTACATGGCGTTGACAGGGGTGCGCGACATTTCCATGATCAACACGCCGCCGGCTGAGCGTTTGCCGATCATCACCCATATCGGTCCGTACTCGCAAAAGCTGGTGCGTCAGGCGATTCTGCGCGAAGTGGAGCGCGGCGGGCAGGTGTTTTTCGTTCATAACCGGGTACACACGATTTATGCCATGAAAAGCCACCTCTCCAACCTGGTACCGGACGCACGCATTGGCATCGGTCATGGACAAATGAACGAAGGCGAGCTCTCGCGGGTGATGCACATGTTCACCAACGGCGAGATCGATGTGCTGTTGTGCACCTCGATCATCGAATCTGGGTTGGATATCCCCAACGCCAACACCCTGATCGTTGACCGCGGCGATACCTTTGGCCTGGCCCAGTTGTACCAACTGCGCGGTCGGGTCGGGCGCGGTGCGCAGCGCGCCTACGCCTATTTCTTCCGTCATCGCCGCCGCCCGCCCACCATCGAAGGGCAGGAACGGCTCGAAATCATCGCTGAGAATACGCAACTGGGCGCCGGGTACTCGATTGCCATGCGCGATTTGGAAATGCGCGGCGCTGGTGAACTGCTTGGCAGCCGTCAGCATGGTTATATTGCTTCGATTGGCTTTCACTTGTATACCCGCCTGCTCGGACAGGCTGTTCGTCAAATCCGGCAGGTGAGCGGGCTGCCATCTCCACAACTGTGGAGTGACTTGCGAGAAATTGGTTTGGCGGTTAACGTCGATTTGCCGATTCCAACTGGAATTCCTTCAGTGTTTATCGCTGAGCAGAATGTGCGCCTGGGTTTGTACCGTCGCATTTCGAATATCGTCGATGAGGCCGAATTGGATGCCCTGGCCAGCGAGTTCGAAGACCGCTTTGGCAAGCTGCCCGATCAATTGAGCAACCTTTTCTACCAGATTCGCGTCAAAATCATGGCCGAAGATGCCGGGTTGGCCTCGGTTTCGAACGAAGGCGACCAGATGGTTTTGCGTTATCCGGCGCTGCCGGAAGGCTCACCTGCCCGCAGCCTGCCCAATCTAGGTTTTGGCGCCCGTCCGGGGAAAAATGCCTACTGGATGCTGTTTCAGGAATCCGACCCCGAGTGGCGCGAGCGGTTGACTGCCTTGTTGAAAGCGCTGCAAAACATATAAAATTTAGAAAATATGTTTTATTTTGATTGGATTTGTGATAGAATGCAAGTTATTCTGAAACTTATAGGTCCACTTTTCGTGCTGTGTTGACAGGATAAGGCGAGTGAGGGTTCCATGGAATTCCAACTAAATGCACCCTACCAACCAACCGGCGACCAACCCGAGGCGATTCGGCAGTTGGTGGACGGCGTCCGGCAGGGGATGAAGCACCAGGTGTTGCTTGGCGCTACCGGTACCGGTAAAACGTTTACCATGGCAAACATCATCCAGCAGATGCAGATGCCGGCGCTGGTAATGGCGCATAACAAGACTTTGGCAGCCCAGTTGTACGCCGAATTCAAAGAATTTTTTCCGAACAACGCGGTAGAGTACTTCGTCAGCTATTACGATTATTATCAGCCTGAGGCGTACGTCCCGCGGCATGACCTGTATATTGAAAAAGAGACCGAAATCAACGAGGAGATCGACCGGCTGCGGCTGGCAGCCACCGCCGCATTGATGTCGCGGCAGGACGTCATCATCGTGGCGTCGGTTTCATGCATTTACGGTCTTGGCAACCCGGAAGCTTACGGCAAAGGGGTGGTTAACCTGCAAAAAGGAACAGTTTTCCGCCGCAACGCTCTGTTGCGCCAATTGGTGGAGGTGCAGTATCAGCGCAATGATATGGAACTGCGCCCGGGCACCTTCCGCGTACGCGGTGAAACCATGGAAATCTTCCCGGCGTACATGGATAAGAGCGCCTACCGGCTGTCGTTCTTCGGCGACGAACTGGAGCGCATTCAACTGCTCAATCCGTTGACTGGCGAGCTGCTGGAAGAACCCGACCAGGTTCAAATCTTCCCGGCCAAACATTACATTACCCAGGAAGACCGGCTGAAACAGGCTATTTCGGACATCGAGAACGAACTGGATACGCAGCTTGCGCGCTTCCGAGCTGAGGGCAGGATACTCGAGTCTCAAAGACTGGACCAGCGCGCGCGTTATGACCTGGAAATGCTCAAAGAGGTCGGTTATTGCTCGGGCATTGAAAACTACTCGCGCCACCTGGACCAGCGTCCGGTGGGTTCACCTCCCTGGACGCTGATGGACTACCTGCCCAGCAAATACCTTCTATTCCTGGATGAGTCGCACATGACCGTGCCGCAGGTGCGCGGCATGTACAACGGCGACCGTTCGCGCAAGGGAACTCTGGTCGAGTACGGTTTCCGCCTGCCCTCGGCAATGGATAACCGCCCGCTGACTTTCGCCGAATTCGAGCAGCACATGGGTTACACCATATACACCTCAGCCACTCCGGCTGCCTACGAGATGCAGCACGCCGAACAGGTGGTGGAGCAGATTATCCGCCCTACCGGGCTGGTCGATCCGGGCATCGATATCCGTCCAACCCGCGGGCAGGTGGATGACCTGGTCAAGGAAATCCGCACACGGGTTGAAAACGGTGAACGGGTGTTGGTGACCACGCTCACCAAGCGCATGTCGGAAGACCTGGCGGATTACCTGATGGAGCTGGGCATCAAGGTGCACTACCTGCATTCCGAGGTCGAGACTCTGGAGCGCATTGGCATTCTACGCGATCTGCGCATGGGCGTGTTTGATGTCGTGGTTGGCATCAATCTGCTGCGAGAAGGATTGGATTTGCCGGAGGTATCTCTGGTTGCCATTCTGGATGCAGATAAAGAGGGTTTCCTGCGTTCCGGCACGGCCTTGATCCAGACCATCGGGCGAGCGGCGCGGCACGTGCACGGGACGGTCATTATGTATGCCGATCGCATCACCGACTCGATGCGTTATGCCATCGACGAGACCAATCGCCGCCGCGCCAAACAGGAAGCGTATAACCAGGAGCACGGCATCGAACCCGTCAGCATCTTCAAAGCAATCCACGACCTGACTGACCGCCTGAGCGTGCCAACACCATCAGGTGTAGCGGAAGGCCGTGCCGGTTATTCGGCAGACGGCAAGAAAGAATTCGTTCCCATCCCGAAAAATGAGCTAAAACGGATTATCAATGAAATGGAAAAAGAAATGAAGCAGGCTGCCAAGGATTTGGAATTTGAAAAAGCTGCTCTGCTGCGGGATCAAATCTTTGAAATGCGCGTCATGCTTGCCGATCAAAGCGACATGCCAGGCTGGCAGAAGGCCAAATTACTGTCGGGCGAACTGAATTAAGCCAGAACGGGCGAAGCTTGCGAGATCAAGCGGTCCGCTCGATGGCAAATTGGTGAAATTCGCCCGAGGCATCGCTCCATTCACGGTCGACCTGAATGACATGGGATGAGTGCGGCCCCGCCTCCAGCAGTAGCAGCAGTTTTTCCAACGCAGCGCGCGATCCCTCTGCCAATACCTCGACATCGCCACGATAGGTATTGCGCACCCAGCCGGTCAGTTTAAGATTGGCAGCATATTGCAGCACAAATACCCGAAACCCAACTCCCTGGACGTGCCCTTGAATAGTGGCGTGCAATTTCATGTCGCGTTCAGCGTTCATCATTCATTCCTCAAATATCCTGCCGCTTACGCAAAATGGGGAGAATCGAAAGTCCAAGCGGGACAATCACCAGAAAAGCCAGCAGAAAATAAGGCCAAGCCTGTTTCCAGGTAGTCAGGCCGGCATTGAACCCCAGAAATTCCTGCTGCCAGCGGGTTTCCAGTTGCTGCAAGCTGGAATTAAAGGCTGCTTGGACGCCGGCTTCGCAGTTAAGACCGTCCTTATACCGATTCATCAGCTTGAGGATGCCGCTGCTGCCGAAATTTTCGATCAGAAAGCGCATGAAGGAGCTGGATTGCGCATAGCCTAGAAGCGCGCCCGAAAGCTCACGCGGAAAATTCTGGCAAAAGGCGCTCATGGGCAGCAGATTGTGTTCGTCTACTGCTTTTTGCAGCACGCGCTGGTAATCCGGGTTGGGGTACAACTCAGCGTTCGAGGCCAGGCCTTCAAGCAGCCAGGTCGGCAGCTGATTGTAAGCACTACCGGCTACCTGATATTCCAATATATGCATGATCTCGTGCGGCAGCTGGCGTTCCATCTCCGCGCGGGCATCAGGGCCGGGTGTGATCGAGATCAATATCACACCCATATCTGGGCTGGCGTGTCCGACTGCCCAGGGTGCGGCTGCCAACCTGGCAGCGGATTGCATTTCCTGCGCGGAGGGGTAAACATAAATGCGCACGGGTGTCGGGAGAGCAGCCGGCAGGATGGCCAGCGCAGCTTTCAGACTATCCTGAACGGAATTGTGCAGGGCAGTGCTGAAATCCGGGTCGCCGGTCGCCCATGCGAGTTTGAAAGCTGCTGAATCCTGGCGTTGCCAATCGAAGCGGTTGTCTTCATATAAGAAGGTATAGACCGGGCTGGTGCTTGTTGCGCCAGATTTTAGCTCGACCTGATACCAGTACTCTACCGGCGTGAAAGCGCGCAAAGGCTTCGCGCTCAGGTCGTAAACCAGTGCGACTCTGCCCTTCGCATCCAGTTCGACCGGAATCACCTGCGTGTTCGCGCCGAAGGGGTGCAAGAATAGAGCAACCTGGGCCAGCGGCGTATTGGTGCTGATTTTGCCGGAAAACACCAGCTTCTCACCAAAAACAATTTCATGGCCAAGATCAATGAAATCAACTTCGGTTTGCAGCCAGCGGAAACCCAGATTGAAAAAACTGGCAATCAATAACGTGAGGGTCGTTAAACGGCGCAAAGTGATTGTTGTCCGGTCTTGCTTTATAAATGCCGATTATTCTTCTTCCTCTTCAACGTCATCTTCAGCGTTTTCAGTTTCATCCGAGTCGTCATCCCAGCTATCGGCTTCGGCGAGGGCGATAATTTCGTCCTCGTCTTCAGGCTCATAATCGATCAGGCCAAATTGGTTAAAGCCCTCAGTAAATTGAAGGTTTTCCAGCGCGTCTTCAAGCATCTCGATTTCGTCATCATCTTCGGATTCTTTCAGGGTTTTCTCGAGAGTATCGCGCACCTTTTCGCCGCCAATCTTCGAGAGCGACCAGATGGCAGCCATCCGAATTTCTGACCCCACTGGCTGCGATTTGACCATTTTCAGCAACGGGCGGCGCGCTGCCGGGGCTTCCAGTTCGCCGGCCGCGCGTATTGCCTCGAAGAGCACCTCTTCGTTGTCGCTATCGAGCATATCCATAACCGATGGGATCCAACTCGCGTTGGCGGAACGTCCCATGGCGAACAGCGCACTCACCAGCCACTCAGGGTCATTGTTGTTATACGCCGCCAAAATCAGCGGTTTGAGTTCTGGCCGGCTGGAAAAACCCAAGGCTTCCAATGCCCGCCTGCGGACTAACTTTGGTTCGCTTGCAGAGGTGGCGATCTCCAACAGCTTTTTCTCGATGCGGTGGAGAACCGCTTCCGGAATTTCCTCGAGTTCTCCCAGGTAAATATATTGACCAAGAGCCGAAGCAGCGGCGCCACGCACCTTTTCGGCGGGATCATTTTCCGCCATTTGCAGCATTTTCGTGACCAGACCTACTTCCTGGCTTTCCCAAAGCAGCCGCAATGCCACCTCGCGCACCCGCGGGTCTGGGTCAGAGAGGGCGAATTTGCCTAGATCATCAAACGACACCAGTGTATCAGCCTCTGCCAGGTCTTCTAGATCCTCTAACAATGCTGCCCGCCGGTCGGGGTTTACCTGAGACCATGACTTTTCCAAATTAACCAGGTCTGCTGCCGAGATGTCGGAGAAGCGGTGAAGATGCACCGGTGGAAATGGATGTTCGTTATCCAGCAGGGCAGTGATGACCTTATCAAACGGAACGGCGTGTCGGGCGGGGTCTTCCATGGGTCCTCAGTCTAGGGGATTTGAATGGGGTTGATGATATCTTGCGCGGTGATGTAGAACATCAACACAATAAGCGCCACAAAACCGATCATATGTACAAAATTTTCGTATTTTGGTGGAATGCGTTTTCGAAATAACAGTTCCGGCAGGATGAAAACGATTCGTCCGCCGTCCACTGCCGGGATGGGGAAAAGGTTGGTCAACCCGAGTGCAACCGTGATTACCGCCATCAACCGCAGGGTAAAGGTGGTATCGAATGGATTAGTCGAGGTGGAATTTTCCTCGTCCATTGTGCGAGCTTCGTTGAACATCGAATAGATGCCGACTGGCCCAACCACGCGGGCTTGCTCTTTGGGGATCTCGTTTCGGATCAAGCGGCCCGGCATTTCGAATATTTCACGCGCCTGGGCATAGGTAGCCTGGAAGGACAATGGAATAGTATTGAACCAACTGGTTTTTACCAACGGATTGGTCATGGCGATTCCCAACGAGCCTTCATTGGGCGGCGGGTCGACGCGCGGTACTGCGCGAGTGATCACCGTCTCGCTACCGCGTTGTACGGCGATTTCGATCTCAGTGCCTTTATTGGCCTGGATGATCGCTGACAGGGTTGCGGTGCTGTCGATCGGGGTCTGGTTGATCCTGAGGACGATATCGCCGGCCTGCAACCCAGAGGATTCAGCCGGGGAACCGGCTGAAACGGATGAAATGAGAACTTTGGTATAGTCTGGTACGCCGACCTGATTGAAGATCAATGAAAAAAGGACCACGCCCGTAGCCAGATTCATGATCGGGCCGCCCAATAAGACAGCAATGCGCGCCAGTGGTTTGGCGTCACCAAATCCGCCCGATACGTCCGGGTCATTTTCACCGGACAGACGGACAAACGCCCCAAATGGGATCCAATTCAGGGTGAACTCGGTCTCTTGAAATTTACCCAGCCTGGCCAGCCGCGGTGGAAAACCAAAACCAAATTCCTCGACCTTGATTTTGAAAGCCTTGGCTACAAGGTAATGTCCGAGTTCGTGCAGGAAAAGTATGACGCCAAAGAACAGTACGAATAATAGTAAATTGGTTAAATTCACAAAAACCTCACTCCGTTTTGCACCGGTTGAATAACCTTCCCGGTGCCCCACAGGGAATACCCCTGGTCACAGTTCTTGATAACACCTGCCAGTGCAGATCTGACAGACGATTAGATTATATCGCGCTTGACTGGCTTTGGCGAACCGCCCAAACAGTTTCTAAGCCAGTGTTAATCTCCTGCTGTGATGTGCGCTTCGCCGCCAGCCGCGGCGGTTAAGACCTGGAGTATCCCGGAAATATCCTCCAACCTTGATCGGACTTCCGCGACGCTTGTTTCCGGGCATAGTAAATGAACATTCGGCCCGGCATCAAGCGTGTAGCAGACCGGTAACCCGCTCCGCCGCCATTCCGGTACGGCTTTCATGATTTCGAGTGAAGCAGGTTCCCAGTAGAAGAGAGGCGGGGTTGAAGTCATCATTACAGCATGCATCAGGTTGCTGTCCAACTCAACCACGCTTGCCAGGGCATCAAAATCACGATTGAGGACTGCCTGGCGGCAGCGGTCCAATCGCGCACCGGAGGAGGCAATCCGCGCCTGCTGCAGCGGGCTGCTGCCCGCCAACCGGTGACCTTCACTAGAACCGGTCATTTTGTGCGTTTCTTTAAGGATGACGATGCAATCCACCAGGTTCCAGTGCGCCGGCGGCGCTAGGGAGATCGCATAAGAATCAGCATCTTGGTTCCCTGGCAGCCATTCGACAAATCCGGATGGGATCGAGCGGCAAGCCGAACCCGATCCGCGCCGCGCCAGCGCCGAAAGCTGCCTCCCGGTCAGGTCCAGGCCAATGGCGTGCGAAGCTGCCACTGCCAGCGCCGCAAAGGCGGCTGCTGACGAGGCGATTCCAGCGCCGGTGGGAAAATTATTGGCTGACTCGACTTGCGCCCGCCACTGCTTGCCGGACATGGTGCGTACAATATCCAGGAACTGCGAAACCCGCTCCAGTCCAGCGCCGGGCTGGGCCTGATTGTTGAGGGTAAGGGTGTCCACTTCATACCCGGAGTCGAAGGATACCCGGGTGTGAGTGTGCAATCCGGCCAGGTTCATGGATATCGAACCGTTCTGCGGCAGGCGCAGAACATCGTCGCGATTGCCCCAGTATTTGATGAGGGCGATATTGGGGTGGGCGAGGGCGGTGGCTGTATACGCAGGCATGGTACCTCAACTATTTTTTGATCATTTTCACTGATAAGTTTACCATGTACAGGGTGTATCCTGATATGCGCCGTTCAGAAACGAAGGTTACCCCATGCAGTTTTTGAATTTCTTTGGTCCGTGGAGATTAGATTTTTATAATACAAAGAGCGCGCTTATTGGGTTAAAATGTCTGCGATAAAATGAGTAGCTTTATAGAAGGAGTTTTTATGTCTTCCACATCATCTGAAACAGATGGACTGACGATTTTGGGACGCCCAGCCCAACCCAGCAAAAAACTTGAAGCATTCCCCAACCGCGCACCTGACCGGTATTACCTGGTGACCCTTGAAACCAGTGAATTCACCTGTTTGTGCCCTATAACAGGCCAACCCGATTTTGCCACCATCCAAATCAGCTATATTCCGGACCAAAAGGTAGTCGAATCGAAATCTCTTAAACTGTACCTCTGGTCATATCGCAATGAAGGCGCCTTCCACGAACATGTGGTAAACCAGATCATGGATGATCTGGCTAAAGTGCTCGACCCGCATTGGATTCGCGTTACCGGCGTTTTTAATATCAGAGGCGGAATTGGCATCAAGGTGGAGGCGGAGAAGACCAAGACGCCCGAAGCGCGGTCTCAATGGCTGCAACAGGCGCTGAATACCCGCCAGAAAGTTGAACTGAGTTGATCCCATGACGATCGAGACTGACCAACCAAAAGGGTATCGCTGGTTTACTCTGGTTACGGCCATTTTTGTAACCACTCTGATCATTTCCAACATCATCGCCGTCAAGCTGATTCAAGTTGGCAGCCTGGTTCTGCCTGCGGCGGTAATCCTCTTTCCCATTTCTTATATCTTTGGCGACATCCTCACCGAAGTTTACGGTTACCGGAACGCCAGAAAAGTTATCTGGATTGGCTTTGCCTGCAATCTCCTTGCCGTTGTGGCTATTTATTTTGCGGGTATATTGCCTGCCGCGTCTTTCTGGTCGGCCGGTGATTTTTCCACACCTCTGGCCGCCCAGCAAGCCTATTCGGCAATTCTTGGTTTTGCCCCGCGCTTACTGGTCGCATCATTTTGCGCATATTTGATTGGTGAGTTCTTGAATTCATTTGTCCTGGCAAAGCTGAAAGTAAAGACCAGGGGGAAGTTCTTGTGGCTTCGGACGATTGGTTCGACCATCATCGGCCAGGGCGCGGACTCAGCGGTTTTCATTACCATTGCGTTCCTGGGTATTCTGCCCTCCGGCTTCCTGTTGACCTCGATTCTTTCCCAATGGCTATTCAAAGTAGCCTACGAGACGCTGGCGACGCCGTTGACCTATCTGGCTGTTAATTTTCTCAAGCGGAATGAGCGGGAAGATGTGTTTGATGAGAATACCAATTTTAATCCTGTAGCAATCGGAAACAATTAACGAAAGCTCCTATTTTTAAAGATTGAGCCAATACAAACAAACTTCCCGGATAAAGCTCGCATCTGGGAAGTTTTCGTTTAATTGAAATCAGTTCGTGACAGAAACGAACGAAAATTTGTATTATTTATATTCAGCTTCTTAGATCTGGAATTTCTTTTCTTAAGTCGAACTTGGTCCGTTGTCGATTATTCTACATTTGTATATTCGATGTGAGCATGTACGAAGCGAAGCTGCTAGCCGTAAGCAAGTTATTTCAATCCCCTTCATATTCATTAGTCAGGATGACCATTATTTTCTTATATAAATCTGGAATATCCTGGTTCGTTGTATTCCAAACAATTGGCCAAAGTATGCCGAAATATTCGTGTACAGCAATGTTACGAAAGCCAACAATGTCTTCCCATTCTATTTCATTGTGTATTTTCTTAAAATCAACTGGCAACCGAGAAGCTGCTTCACCGATTACAATCAATTTTTGCAGGACAGCGCTCTGGCGTAACTCATCCTTAAGAAATAGATCTTCATTAATTGGCTCACTGAAGCGTTTTATCGCTTCAGTGGCCTCAACGATATCAAGAAGGTAAAGTTTTTCAGGACGCATAAACTTCCAATGCCGTAGAAAGAATTGCTTCTTGAATAACTGACTTAAGTCCTTCCTGCGGCACTAGATCAACTGGTCTTTGAAAAAGCTCAGATAACTCACGTTTCATTTTTCCTAATGTCATGAATGTTGGGCGAGCATTCGGATCGAATACCACCAATACGTCAATATCGCTATCCGGGCGAAAATCTTCACGGAGAACTGAACCAAATAACGCCAAACGCTGCACTTTATACCTTTGGCAAAAATCCTTTATTTTCTTTTTTGATATTCTTATTTCTCGGTTTGGCATAATCGCCTCATTTCAATAGCTCACACCCTAAATTATACGAGAAAAATACTTTAGGTGCCGGTAATTACTTAACCATAAATGTGGGTTCATTGATTCTCTTCGTGCTGGTATTGAGGACCGACCAGGTCAATTCAATAACTTTTTGTTTTAAGTAATTCAATGTGCAATGAAATCAAATGTGTGAAAAGGTTTTGAGGTGCTTCCAGTCAGGTGATCTTAAAAATCATGATTGACTCAGTCGATAAATGCGGATATAAAAATCAATGGGGGTATCGGTTGCAGCGGAACTTATCCATATCGTGGGAGCGAAAATGAAACAACCTGAGGAAATCAAACTGGAAGTGAAGGAACGCTTCTCGAACCTGTCTGGCACATACGATCAAATCACGTTTCTCAAGCAAATTACAATGCGTCTGGTCGAACTGACCTATCTCAAAAACGGCGATGCAGTTTTGGACGTTGCCACGGGAACGGGCGCTGCCGCAATTGCCGCCGCTCAGATCGTTGGCGAGGAGGGCAAAGTAGTAGGCGTTGATTTGTCGCCTGAGATGCTGAAGCATGCCCGGCGGAAAATCAATGAAGCCAGACTGCTCAATATTGAAGTTTGCGAGGGGGACGCAGAGCACCTGGATTTTCCAGACAGCGTTTTCGATCATGTGGTTTGCTCGCTTGGGTTGTTCTTTATGCCGGATATGATCGCTGCATTGCGTGAATGGCAGCGGGTGCTCAAACCCGGCGGCTCAATCGGATTTTCTAGTTTTGGGACTGGGCTTTTCGATCCGCTGATTGGGCTGTGGACTAACCGCTTGAAGCAGCATGGTTTAATGCCGGCCCCTCTGCCTGTCAAACGATTGGAAACTCCGGCGGACTGCGAAAAGGTTTTACTGGAAGCGGGTTTACGCAGGATCAAGGTACAGTCCGAACAGCTTGGTTACTTTATCCCATCCGTGAGTGAGCGCTGGAACGATATCGTCACCGGTCTGGAAGGAGAACCGTTGAAGCAAATGACGCCGGAACTGCGAAATCAGATCGAAAAAGAACACACGGAAGAATTGAATGCTTTCATGACACCAAAAGGGCTTTTCGTATCTATTCCGGCGCTCTTTTCATGGGGATGGAAGTCTGGTTAAGTTGTGTATAATTTTGGTGTAAGTTCAGCGTTTGATCCATAATTTTTATTGCTGTGGGCGGGAATCCTTCTCTGGAGGAGTAATGCACGAGAACCATATCAAAAAGTTGGGGAGACATCTCTGTGCGATTATCTTTGCGCTGCCAGTTCTGGCTGGCTGCACCGGCGCGCCGCAGATCACCAGTCTGCCACCTTCCGAGCCCTCGTCAACTCCGCAAGCGACTGCGACAACCACGCGGGAAATGACGGCCACGCCTTACATAACGCTTGTCCCGCAATATACGCCAACCCCACGCTTGATTACACCTGCGCCGCCTGAAGGCACCTTTGCAAACCAGTCGGTGGTCTCCCCGGACGGCAACTGGACCGCTCTGCCGGCCTTCGAGACCTTGCCCGATGGCTATCGGGTATCTTTACGGGTCTTCAACAAAGATGAAAGCGTGGTTTGGACGCCGATGGATTATAAAGGTGACGGGTTGGGGTATGTTTTCCCAATGGCCAAACGATGGTCCGCCGACAGTCGCTATTTTTATTATGTTGAATCGATTGCAAGTGATGGATGCAGTGAATTTTTTCCGACTGACCAACGCTGGTTGCAGTTGGATACTCAGACTGGCGAGGTCGCGACCATCGAAATGGCAGCCGGGCGGGGCCATGCGTTTTCACCGGACGAAAAAATCCAGGCTTATACAACTCTATCTGCACCGTTAGCATTGGTTCTGCTGGATATTCAAACAAGGACGGAACAAAAGGTCGAACTATTGCCTGAGGTACCGGACAGCAAAAATGCACAGGGCGGGAACATTGTCTGGTCGCCGGATGGGAAAAAATTGATTCTGGCAATAAGCTCTGCGAATATCTGCGATAATCCTGAAGCAACGTTTTATTTAATGTCTGTGCAGTTAGCAGATTCGAAGGTGAGGTTGTTGTACCAGGGGGAAGAATACCTCCGAGCATTGCAGTGGAGCAATGACGATAAGGTGCTGGTCATGGATTGGAACAGTAGAAGCTGGTGGATGGATGCAGAGACTGGCGAAATTACATCTGCCCCGTTGAATTAATTTTTCCTCTTGATTTTCTCTTCCGTACCCATCCATGATCGAATCAAAAGCCGAGCGCATTAAACAAGTTGTCCTGCTATTCTTGAGGATGGGTTTCACGGCGTTTGGCGGACCGGCAGCACACATCGCTATCATGCATGACGAGGTGGTGGTGCGCCGTAAATGGTTGACCGATGAGGAATTCCTCGATCTGGTTGGCGCGACGAATCTGATTCCAGGACCTAACTCAACTGAAATGGCCATCCATATCGGCTTCCTGCGGGCTGGCTGGCCCGGGTTGATCCTGGGCGGCGCCTGTTTCATCCTGCCCGCGGTCGGAATGGTGCTGGCGCTGGCCTGGGTCTATGTCCGGTACGGCGCCACCCCGCAGGCTGGCTGGTTGTTATACGGCATCAAGCCGGTGGTAATCGCCATCATTCTGCAGGCGTTGTGGACGCTCGGGAAGAAGGCAATCAAAGGGGTATTCCTGTTATTTGTTGGGCTGGCCGTGTTTGGGTTGTACTTTGCCGGCGTCAATGAACTCGTCCTGCTGCTCGCCGGCGGTCTGGTGGTGATGGCGGGCAGCAACTTGCAGCGGGTAGCCCAGAAGTCCAATAGTGCGGTGATCTTCCCTGTCGCCGGTGCATTAAAATGGCTGGGACTGCCTGCGATAGCCTCAACCGCGTTTGGTCTACCGTTGATGTTTTTGACCTTTCTGAAAATCGGCGCGATCCTGTACGGGGGCGGTTACGTACTGCTGGCCTTTTTGCACGCGGATTTTGTGGTGCGCTACGGCTGGTTGACCAGCCAGCAACTGCTGGACGCGGTTGCGGTTGGGCAGGTGACGCCGGGGCCGTTATTTACCACAGCCACCTTCATCGGCTATCTGCTGGGCGGAGTCAAAGGTGGGCTGCTCGCAACCCTGGGTATCTTTTTACCATCCTTTATTTTCGTTGCCCTGTCCAATCCGTTGATCCCCAAAATTCGCAATTCGATCTGGGTGCGCGGCCTGCTGGATGGGGTTAACGCCGCTTCGCTTGGTTTGATGGCGGCTGTGACCTGGGCATTAGGGCGGGCCTCGCTGGTCGATCCGCTGACCATTCTCCTCGCGCTGGCAGCCTTGATCTTGCTGCTGCGCTTTAAGCTCAATACCACCCTACTGATTGCCGGCGGGGCGCTGATTGGTCTTGTCCGTGCATTAATGTAAAGGCAGCCTGAAGTTTGTTTTCCATAACAAAACTGAAAGGCGGGGCGTCAGAAAAGGTTGTTACAATGGATCAACCTGTGACGACTTGCTTTCATCATCTTTGCTAACTGGGTAGAAGCCGCACATTATCGATACCGCAATATGTTATTTCAAATTAATATCCTTATAGCGCTCACCTTGCTGAGCACCCTTTTTAGCCCGATTTCTGCGGGGTGGTCAGCGTTAAGCACCGCAGGATTACAAACGAAAGCTCTTCAAACTCAACCTCCCAACCAACTCCAAATCTTTATCCCGCTTATTATGCAGAGTAACAGCGGCTATTATGTTGCTGAAAGCGGGTCGGATTCAAACCCCGGCACGTTTAATGCGCCATGGCGCACTTTGCAACACGCCATCGGCACTGCACCATCTGGCGCCACGGTTTATGTCAGGGCGGGCAATTACACCGGTTTTGTAGTCGAGCGAACGAACCTGACTATCTCGGGATACCCGGGTGAAACACCGAGCATCTTGCCGGATGGCACCAACACATATACCGTAAAAATCATGAATTCCAGCAATATTCACATCACTGGACTGTCCTTCCATGACAACTGGAAACAGTACGGGGTGGGGGTGTACATCGAGGGCTCGCGGGATGTGACGGTGCGTAACAGCACCTTCTATGACAACCAGGGATTTGGTGTGGCAACCAAGAATGTCACGGATGTGCGAGTAGAGGGGAACGATTTGTTCCGCAATGCCAATGCTATCGAAATCCGCTACGGCAGTAGTGGTGTAGTGCTGGCAGACAACCAGATTCACGACAATTTTCGCGAGGTTGATGGCGGTCGCGGAGCGATCGGCGTGACTTTCTATAGAACCACCGGTCCGGTTACAGCGATAGGCAACCGTTTATGGAATAACCACTCGATTGCTAAGGCCGATCCGGAGGGAGCGGCTTTCGAAGTGTACGCTGGCGGCAACGTCGCCATGGTAGGTAATGAAATTTGGGATAACGAAACGGTACTGGAAACGGGCACGAAGGACCAGGCAGCCTGTTCCTCGATCTCCTTTGTTCGCAATATCGTTTACCGCGGCAGCCGCCAGCAGGGATTGATCCTGCGCTGTGCTTCCAACAGCCTGTTTGCCCACAACATCTTCGATGGGTTGGATGAATACGTTTTTTATCTGACTCATTACGATGGCCAGTATGGTGCATCCATCGAAGGATTGCGTATCGTGAACAACATTGCGATTAACGGCCGTGTCTATTCCATTGGTAACGCGCTGCCTGCAACGGTCGAGATTGATCACAACCTGGTTTATAACCCGGGCAGCACTTCCATTCGCGGGGATAGTCTGGCGTATGTATATAACCAGGGTAACACAATGCTGCTGTCCGAATTCCAACTATGGACGGGTTACGATCTCCACAGTTTAATCGCGGCGCCAGCCTTTGTAAACAGCGCTGACCATGACTATTACCCATTAGCGACTTCACCGGCAATAGACCTGGGGGAGGTCTTGGGAGAAAGTTATTCTGGCGCTGCCCCGGACGCCGGCGCCAATGAATATACACCGTAAGTCAGCCGGCAGGTTGAGTCGGGAACTGCGAAGCCATAGCGAACCGCGAAGCTTTGAAGCGACCTGCGCGAATAGTTCAAGGTGATTGTCCATGGAACAAAGTCATGGCGCTTTGGCGAGAATGCTTCGCTAGGCAATGACAGCCCATTTGTCGTTGCGAATGAAGCGCAGCGGAGTGCGGCAATCTGCGCCCGTTGACTTGCTTTCCATGGAAAGACTCTCTGGCCGTCCAGGCGTAGATTGCTTCTTTCGGCCTGCAGCTTCCATCGCAAGGACACTGCATAAATCACAAGGAATTTCTGCCGGATTGAACAGTCGATGCTAAAATATGGAGCGGCTGGTTAACCCGGCTTTGATTTTCTTGGTTTCAAAAAACGCCAGTTCACAGGGGGCGTTTACTCTATTCCATGCTGCGGGCGGAGAAGGATGTTATGGATAATTCCGATAAGCTTCAATATCATGTTCACGTTAAACCGGGGGATGTTGGGCGGTATGTCTTGCTGCCTGGCGACCCTGGACGGGTTGAGAAAATAGCTGCCTACCTGGATGAGCCACATTTTGTTTCATCAAACCGCGAACATACGGTTTATACCGGTAAATTGCTGGGCGAACTGGTCTCGGTTGTGTCAACCGGCATGGGCTGTCCCTCGACTGCCATCGCAGTAGAAGAACTGATCGCCGTTGGCGCTGACACTTTCATCCGGGTTGGCACCGCTGGCGCCATGCAACCGGAGATGGAGTTGGGCGACGTGGCGATTGTCACCGGGGCAATTCGCGATGAAGGCACCACCCGCCAGTATTTGCCACTTGAATACCCGGCAGTGGCCGATCTGACGGTGGTCAATGCGCTGGTTGCGGCAGCCGGAAAGCTTGGCATTGGCTGTCAGTTGGGGGTTTCACACACCAAGGATAATTTTTACGGAGAGATCGAGCCTGACCGCATGCCAATAGCCGATGAGTTGAAAGCGCGTTGGAAGGCCTGGGTGGCAGGCGGCGCCATTTGCTCTGAAATGGAAGCCTCGGCGATTTTTATCCTTTCCAGCATCTATCGAAAACGGGCCGGTGCAGTGTTGACTGTGGTTGGCAGCGACACCGAGACGCTCAAAGCCAAAAAGGCTTCCCCGGATGCCATGATCCACGTTGCAGTAGAGGCTATAAAACGTCTGATCCGCCTGGATCGCGGCGAATAAATTCATTCGATCTTATTCGCGAGGGAGGAAAACAATTCCCTCGTTATCCTCATAATAGATCCGGTAACGTTCGCGGGCTGTGGCGACAACGCTATCATAAGCGTTGCCAAGCGCTTGCTGGCCTTCAAGATTAAAAAGTACCAGTCCAAGATCGGCTGGAAGGTCCATATCATAGGCTTTGGGCATCGTGTTCCGTTCGATATTATCCGGGAATCGGCCGGTGTAAAACAATACCAGGCCAGGGGCATTTGAGCTTAATTGCTGGTTTGCATCCAGAGCTTCGATTTGGTCGAAAATGGGATTTTCATTCCAACGCTTGCTGGTATAACCCACGCCATAATGATTCATTAAGAATAGGTAATCCTGTAATTTTGCATGAAAATACCAGACAGTAATCAGCGCCAGCGCCATGAATGCTATTCCCCCGAGCCATCGCAGCTTGATGAGCCGGCTGGTAAAGGCAAAGACGGTAGGGAGTAAAAGCGCTGAGGCGATAAATATTGGCAGTAAAAGCCGTTCATCCACATCCGGCTGAGTGGAAGCAGAAATATATGCCCCTAGGTGCAGGGCAATATAGGCCGCAATAAAGACCAACAATGCCAGTCCCCAGGTTAGCAGCCCATTTTCATTTAATACTTGTTTTCTTCGGCGTAGAACGGTATAAGCAGCTATGGTCAGGCCGATTCCGATTGCCCCAGCCAGGATCAATTTCCAGGTGGGGGAAAGAATGTGATTGCCGCGGTAGAAAAATGGCAGCCATGAACCGACGACATCCATAAAACTCTGGAAGTACTGGAGGAATTTTGGCAGAATGTTGGTCAAATCACCCAGTGGCCGGTTGCCAAAAGTGCGCGTCGAAAGATATACCGGAACCACCCAGAGCGCTGGAAAAAAGATTCCAGGCGCGAGAAAGGCAAAAACCTGTTTGAGGTGCGGTTTTACAACGGGTACACCGCAAACGAGAATCATCAATGGACCAACTGCCAGCAGCGCCAGCCCGGTATAGCGCGCTAAAATTGCCAACCCGGAAAGAGTGCCTGCCAGTGCCACCCATCGGATCGAATGCATCCTGGCAGTTAAAGCATATGTCAGCAGAAAAAGGCTGGAAAACGCGAGAAACAAAAACAACCCCTCCGACATTGCCCCAGAATAAGCTCGCACAGGCGAATAACTCAACAAAATCAGACCGGCAGCCCCGCCTGCCAGCCAATAGGAGCGGGTAAAGGTAAAGGTTGACCAGCCAGCCAGAAAAATGGTTAATCCGAAAAGGATAGCATTTAACCAACGACTGGATTGCAAGGCGCTGGCGCCAAACGTCATGGGCAAACTGACGGCCAATGGAAACAATGGCGGATGTAAAGGGAGGAGCTCGAATTCCCCTGCCGGGTTTTGCAGCACAATCCCGCGCACCTCGTTGATGTTCTTCGCGGTAACCAGGTAGGCCGCCGAGTCGCTATACGCCCAGGGGCCGATTTCTGTTGCGTATAATATGAGCGCTACCCCGCCCACCGCCAGGATGATCAACAGCAGAGCGGCGATTCGGTGCACCCAAACCGGTTTACCAGGGGTGGTTGAAAATATAGTCATCCTTCCGATCACCCCTGAGTTGGTTTATACAACCCATCGATATTCGTTCCGAGCATGCCAGCTTCATAGGAACGTTTATCTACGAAGGAAAGGCCAACGGTTTGGGCCGCATCGACCAGCGCGACCGGCTTCAGGCGATACAACGCATGGGCCACTTTTTCAACGCCGGTTTCCGTTGCCTGCCAATCAAAGCGGTCATAGCGGGCTAAATTCAATGGGCGAGTGTAGGCGCGCAAAGTTTTTTGTCCTTTAATGTTGAAGAAAACTTCAAAATAGGACATTGCCAGCTCTCGCAGCGAGCGATAGATGGGTTCGCGGTAGCGCAGCCCAACAAAATTGGATTTCGCTACGGCGCCATAACAGCCGTTTATTTGGAAAATAGCCAGCACGTGATCGTCGTCGGTGCCCGGTTCAGGGACCAGGTCGATGATGCGGGCAGCAAATCCCAGTTGCTCCAACGCCAAAGCCGCCAGCAAAGCGCCATCCAGACAATGGCATTGGCGGTCGCGCATTACCCGCAACGGAGAGCGGTTTAGCTCTTCACCAATATAAGGGAGGCTGTCGAGATACAGTTGGATGTCGGGGGGAGTTTTGAGTTGGCGAAACAGGCTAAAAAGTTCGCCATGCGGCGGATATTCGAAATTCAAAATGATCCTCCCTCTATGAATGAACGAGCGGGGTCGAACCTTAATTTGAGTATAACACGCCGATTCTCCCCCATTCTAAAAAATATATGACAACTTTTCGCGAAACTCTTTTGGTTAATGCGGGTTTTCACGCTTGTAACCTCATAAAAGGTTATTTCTAAGCCGCGCATGGTGAACGGCAGCTTATAAACCCGAAAAAATTGCCTGTCCGATTTACAGGCTGCTCTACTCGACAAGTGAATCCCATCCTATTCAGGGATGTTTTCCAGGGGCTGGTTTTTCCAGATGGGTGAAATGTTAATTTCTGCACAGCAACCCAAAATCCAAGTAAGTGGCCAAGACGTAAAGGAGTAAGACACCATGTTCGATCCAAAAGCAGTTGCAGTGGTCGGTTTGGGGGCAATCATGCCGGATGCAGTGGATGCGCCGGAGTTCTGGAAGAATATTAAAGAAGCGCGCTATTCCATTACGGATGTCCCGGCGGATCGCTGGCGGGAAGATTTATATTTTGACCCGGATCCCAAGGCGACGGACAAAACCTATTCGAAAATTGGCGGATGGGTGCGCAATTACAATTTTGAACCGCTCAAATGGGGCATCCCAATTCCTCCCAGCGTACTAGCGGTGATGGATGAAGGTCAAAAATGGGGCATTGCTGCGGCGCGGCAAGCCCTGCTGGACTACGGATACCCGCAGAAACCGCTGGACAACAACCGGGTCGCGGTCATTCTGGGGAATGCGCTGGCTGGCGAGAACCATTATACGACCAGCCTACGCATCCGGCTGCCGGAATTTCTGGATACGCTTTCCGGCCTGGAGGCCTTCCGCAGTTTATCAACGGAGGTTCAGGCCGCCCTGTTTAGCGGCATGCAGCATGATTTCCGCGGGAAAGTGCCAGAAATTACTGAAGATACCATGCCCGGCGAGCTGGGGAACATTATCGCCGGACGGATTGCGAACGTTTTCAACTTGGGCGGCCCCAATTTCGTCACCGATGCAGCCTGCGCTTCCTCACTGGCAGCGCTGCAAGCCGCGGTGGATGGATTGACCAGCCACCAGTTTGATGCGGTGCTGACCGGCGGCGTTGACCGCAACATGGGCGTAGAGGGATTTGTCAAATTCTGCAAAATCGGGGCGCTCAGTCCGGATGGCTCACGCCCGTTTGCCGACGGAGCCAACGGCTTCGTTATGGGTGAAGGCACGGCCATTTTCCTGCTCAAACGGCTGGCAGATGCCGAGAAAGACGGCGACAAGATTTATGCGGTCATTCGTGGCATCGGCGGCAGCAGCGACGGCAAGGGGAAGGGCATCACAGCGCCCAATCCGATTGGTCAGCAGCGATCTCTCGAACGCGCCTGGAAAAACACAGGAGTAAATCCTGCCAGCGTAGGTTTGATCGAAGCGCACGGCACCTCGACCCGTGTCGGCGATGTGACCGAAGTCAACAGTCTGAATGCCGTTTTTGGTAATTTTGGATTGCCAGTAGGCAAAGTGGCGCTTGGATCGGTCAAGTCGAACGTCGGGCATTTGAAGAGCGCGGCAGGCGCCGCCGGCCTTTTCAAAGTGGTCATGGCCTTGTACGACAAGCTCCTGCCGCCTTCGGCTAATTTCCATAGACCCAATCCCAATATTGCGTTTGATCAAATTCCGTTTTTTGTCAATACCAGCCTGCGGCAGTGGGACAAACCCGAAGGCGAAACTCGCCGGGCGGGCGTGTCGTCGTTCGGGTTTGGCGGCACCAATTTCCACGTCGTTGTCGAGGAATGGGTACCTGGGTTGCTGACAACCGAATCCAAAACATTTACTGCGCCCCAGATGGTCGCACAGATTCCGGCCGGGCAACCAGCTGCTGTCGCGCCGCCCATTTCGGTGTCCGTAGTTGTTACTGCTCCCATCCGGACCCATGCCACAACAGCGGTGCAACCCTATCGTGGATTGTTATTCCTGGGCGCGGAAACGGCGGAAGAGTTGGTATTCAAACTGACTTCCGCGCTTCAAGCCGCTCGCAGCGGTCAACTTCCGCCCCGGCAGCTGCCTTCAGCGGATGCGCTGGCGCGTCCAGAACGGATTGTGATTGATTACGAAAACGCTGCGGAATTGGTCAGCCGCGGCGAGAAGGCTTTGAAGGCCTTCGAGACCAATGCGGCCAATGGCTGGCAGGCGATGACCGCTCAAGGCGTTTTCCGCGGCAGCGGGGCTCCAGGCAAACTGGCCTTTTTATTCCCCGGTCAGGGCTCGCAGTACGTCAACATGCTCAAAGACCTGTGTGAGGTCGAACCGGTGGTCGCCGACACGTTCAAAGAGGCTGACGAGATCATGACGCCTATCCTCGGGCGCAGTCTGACCAGCTACATTTACGTGGACGGTGATGAAGAATCGGTTAAACGCGCCGAAGCAGCCTTGCGCGATACGGCTATTACTCAGCCGGCTATGTTGACTGCCAACGTGGCCATGCTGCGCCTGATGAACAAGTTTGGCTTCTCGCCAGATCTGGTGATCGGACACAGCCTGGGTGAGTATGCTGCGCTGGTAGCCTCTGGCGTTTTGACCTTTGCCGAATCACTGCAAGTGGTTAGCGCCCGCGCCAGCGAAATGAAAAAGGTCTCCATGGAGGACAATGGCGGGATGGCAGCAGTATCCGCCCCGCTCGAAGCGGTCGAGAAAGTGCTGGCATCCCTCAATGAATACGCCGTAATCGCCAACATCAACAGCCCGGTACAGTCGGTGATTGGCGGCAGCACAGCTGCAATCGAGAAATCTCTGGCAGCTTTCGCGGCTGCCGGTTTCCAGGCGACTAAAATCCCGGTTTCGCATGCTTTCCATACCAAAATTGTAGCGCCGGCTTCTGGCCCGCTCAAAACCGTTATCAGCCGCATGAGCCTGAATATCCCGAAGATTCCAGTGGTTGCCAACGTGACCGGTGACCTCTACCCCACCTCGCGGGCAGAAATCCTGGAAATTCTTGGACAGCAAGTAGCGTCACCGGTGCAGTTTATTAAAGGCATGCAGACGTTATATTCCCAGGGTGTACGGGCGTATGTGGAAGTCGGTCCCAAACGGGTGTTGAATGCCCTGGCGACCGATAATCTCAAGGACAAGACGGATGTGACCATTCTGGCAACTAACCATCCGCGCAAGGGGGCGGTGGTGAGCTTCAACGAAGCGCTTTGCGGGATGCTGGCTGCCGGCCTCCAGCCCCAGTGTGCCAGTGTGACCTCCCAGGCGCAAGCCGCGGTCTTTGGCCAGCCGCTGGAAGTAACTGCACCCAAAAATGGGAACGGCGCTGCTCCGCACGCGCAGGCAACAATTCAGGATGGCCGCGTACCGCTGACCGGCTCTGTGGTTGTCACGGGCGCCGGCCTTGGCTTGCCCGGTTTGAAAAACCACGTTTTCGATGACGGTAATGTAACTTCGATCTTAAACGGCGAGCAGCGTATCGAGCCGCTGCCGGTCAAAGTACGCCAGGAAATGGTTGACTTGCGGCCTGTTCGCCTTGAAAAAAGTGATGCTGGCGCGCAAATGGTGACCATTAATCACCTGGACGGCACGCTTAAACTGGCCGGTCAACCCGGGCATTTCAACCTGGTCGAAGAATTCGGCGTACCGGCTGAACGCGTGGATGCCTGCGATATTTCCACCCAACTGGCTATCGCAGCCGGTATCGAAGCGCTGCGCGATGCAGGTATCCCGTTGGTGATGACTTATCGCCAGACATCCAAGGGAACCTTGCTGCCTGACCGCTGGAAGCTGCCTGAATCACTGGCTGATGAAACCGGGGTGATCTTCGCCTCGGCATTCCCGGGCACCAACCGCTTTGCCGAAGAAGCCGAAAATTTCTACGGCTACAAATCGGTCGGGAAGCAGCTGGAGGAAGTGCGCAGTTTGATCGCGCTCGTCCCGGCTGATCAGAAAGACCTGCTAACCCAGATGCAAAGACGGGCTAATGAGTTGGAAGCCAAACTGCAGGAATTGGATTATCACTTTGACCGGCGCTTTGTGTTCCGCATATTGGCCATGGGCCATTCGCAATTTGCCGAGTACATCGGCGCGCGCGGGCCAAACACGTCTGTCAATGCTGCCTGCGCAACGACTACGCATGCCGTTTCGGTGGCTGAGGACTGGATTCGCACCGGACGATGTCGCCGGGTGGTGATCGTCGCCGGTGATGATGTTACTGGCGGATCGTTTGCCCCCTGGATGAATACCGGCATGCTGGTCTCTGGCGCCAGCACCACTGAAAGCAATATTCGTAAGGCTGCTTTGCCTTTCGACCGCCGCCGCAACGGCTTGTTGATGGGTATGGGTGCAGCAGCTCTGGTATTGGAAGCGGAAGACTCTGCCCGTGAACGGGGCATCCGCGGGATTGCTGAAGTCCTTTCTAGCGTGACGGCCAACAGCGCATTCCACGGCACCCGGTTGGATATCGGTCATGTCAGCCAGGTCATGCAGCGCGTGGTGGAACAGGCAGAAATTCGCTTTGGCATTCAGCGCAGTGACATTGCTGCTCAGACGATGTTCATGTCACACGAAACTTACACCCCGGCGCGCGGCGGATCGGCTTCGGCTGAAATTCACGCGCTGCGTCGCACTTTTGGCGACCACGCCAACAAGGTGATCATCGCCAATACCAAAGGCTTTACCGGGCATACCATGGGCGTCGGTGTCGAAGATGTGGTGTCCGTAAAGGCGCTTGAATATGGAATTGTGCCGCCGGTTGCGCACTATGATAAGGATTTCGAACCAGATCCGGATCTTGGAGATTTGAATCTTTCCCGCGGCGGCAAGGCGGACGTCAAATACGCGCTTCGCCTTGGAGCAGGTTTTGGCTCACAGATCGCCATGGTGCTTTTCCGGGCCATCCCGGGCGATCAGAATCGCAAAAATCAATCAGTGTACGGGCCTTGGCTTGATCGGGTGACCGGCTACGATGCCGTTGAATTGGAAGTCACCCAGCGAACGCTGCGGGTAAAACATGCCGGTCCACCCAAGCGGCAGCCAGCAAAATCAACGTGGCAGTACGGTCACGGTCCGACACTGTGGGCGGATACGCCCGCGAGCACGCCAGCCGTAACTGTAATCCATGAAGCACCAGTAGCCGCTCTACCGGCAACACCAGTGCAACCGGTTGTTGCGCCAGTGGTTCAACCCGTGATGCAGCCTGTCCAGGCTGCTCCGGCCGCCAGCGTGGATGAGGCTGGCATCAAAGCCTTTGTGCTGCAGGCGGTCAGTGAGAAAACCGGCTACCCGGCGGAAATGCTCGACCTGGGGCTGGATCTGGAAGCTGACCTTGGCATCGACACGGTCAAACAGGCCGAGTTGTTCGCCACGATCCGCACCCACTACAACATCCCACGGCGGGAAGATTTACGCCTATCGGAATTCAATACCCTGGAAAAAGTGATCGGTTTTATGCGCGATTCGCTGGCGGGCGGCGTCCAATCCAAACCCGTGCAAGTTGAAGCGGTTGCGGCAGTTGCCGTCACTCCGACAGCTCCAGTTGCCGCTCCAGCCGCTTCCTCGGTTGCGGTTGCAGCCAGCAGTACGAATGTCAATGGTGAAGAAATCAAGGCTTTCGTTCTACAGGCGGTCAGTGAAAAAACAGGCTACCCACCCGAAATGTTGGACATGGAACTCGACCTGGAAGCTGACCTGGGGATTGACACGGTCAAACAGGCGGAGTTGTTTGCCACGATTCGCTCGCACTACAATATCCCCCGGCGCGAAGACTTGCGCCTATCGGATTACAACACCCTGACCAAAGTAGTTGGCTTTATGCGCGACGCGCTGGTTGGCGCAAGTCAACCACAGCCGGTTGTGACGCAAGCGGCTCCCGTTCCAGTAGTCGCAGCGGTAACCTCCGCAGTGACTCAGTCTACCGCGACTGCCAGCAGCTCGAATAGCGATGAACAAGAAGTCAAAGCTTTTGTGCTGCAAGCGGTCAGCGAGAAAACGGGTTACCCAGCCGAAATGTTGGATATGGACCTCGATCTGGAAGCCGACCTGGGGATTGACACGGTCAAACAGGCGGAGTTATTCGCCACGATCCGCACCCACTACAACATCCCGCGCCGCGAGGATCTGCGGCTGTCGGATTACAACACGCTTACCAAGGTGGTCCAGTTCATGCTGAATGAGACTGGCACACAGAGCGCGCCGAGTGCGCCTGTTGCCCAGGCGCAAACTGAGCCGGTCGCAATTCCCGCGACCACAGTGGTCCAGCCAGCCTCTATAGCACCCCACGATGGTGTGGATACGGACGAGATCAAGGCTTTCGTGCTTCAGGCGGTCAGCGAGAAGACAGGTTATCCATCCGACATGCTCAACCTTGACCTGGATCTGGAAGCCGATCTGGGCATCGACACCGTCAAACAGGCCGAGTTGTTCGCGACCATTCGCACCAACTACGACATCCCGCGGCGCGAGGATTTGCGTCTATCGGAATATAACACGCTGGCAAAAGTTATCCAGTTTATGGCGGATGCCGTGGCTGAACGCGCCGCTGCATCCGCACCCAAGGCGGTAGAATCTGCACCGGTCGCGGTTGAAGCAAAATCGGAAGAAACGCCGCTACCGCAGGTTAGTCCAACTGGTGCCGTCGCACAGGCGTCAACGGTCGCTATTCGCCGACGCATCCCCATTCCAGTGCTGCGCCCACGGCTAGACCTCTGCACACCGTCCGGTGTTACCATCGATGCAAGCAGCCGCATCCTGGTGATTGCCGACAGTGGAAAAACCGCTGACGGTCTGGCCCGCCGCTTGCGCGGCCGTAAAGCCCAGGTGTTGGTAATCCCAACACTCGATGAGGCTGCGCTGGCAAAAGTGCAACAATGGCAGGCTGAAGCCCCGGTAACCGGTGTTTATTACCTGCCAGCCTTGAATGTTGAACCCGCGCTGGCTGATCTGGACGCTGCCACCTGGGAATCGGAATTGGAAGCTCGCGTCCTGCCGTTGTATCACTTACTGCGGTTGGTGGGTCCTGAGTCTTTCCTGGTATGCGCCACCCGCATGGGCGGCCTGCACGGCTACGGTGCTGACGGCGCCAGCGCTCCGCTGGGTGGGGCAGTCAGTGGTTTTGCCAAAGCCATGGGAATGGAACGTCCCAACCTGATGGTGAAGGTGGTAGATTTTGCCGAAGATGAAACGCCTGCTCGAACTGCAACCCTGTTGATCGAGGAAACCCTGGTCGATTCGGCCGTAGTTGAAGTCGGTTGGCGCGGCGAACAACGCTATGGAATTGCTGTATTGGATCGTGATGTCGCAGAACAGACCCTGACCCTTGGAAAGAATCCGATCTTCCTGGTCAGCGGCGGCACCGGCGGTATTACCGCATCGGTTGTAGCCGATTTGGCGCAGCAAACAAAGGGTACCTTTTACTTGCTGGGGCGATCTGAACTGCCCGACGCACAGGACCCTGATGTCCAACTGGCGCGCAGCGGACGTGAAGCGCTTAAAAATGCGGTCATGCAGCGCATGGTAGCCGATGGCAAAAAACCCACTCCCAAACAGGTGGAAAGTGTCGCGGATAAGGTCACCCGGGCTGCGGCTACGCTGAAAACGATGGACGTTGTGCAGCAGTCTGGCGGCCAGGCGCATTACCTGACTTGCGATGTCACCGATGCCCAATCGGTCAACGCGGTGGTCAAGGCTGTGACCAAAGCTGAGGGACGGGTGGATGTCTTTATTCACGCAGCCGGACTGGAGCACAGCCGCAAACTGGAGAATAAACCGCTGGAAGAAGTACGCGAGACGCTGGCGATCAAAGCCGGTGGGTACTTCCACTTCTTGAAAGCTTTGGCGAAGAACAAACGGCCGCTCAAAGCAGTGGTGGCATTCACCTCGGTAGCCGGACGCTTTGGCAATTCCGGTCAGGCGGATTACAGCGCCGCCAATGATCTGGTATGCCGGTTGACTTATGCCCTGCGGCGGCAAAACCCGGGGTTGAAAGCATTGACCCTGGATTGGAGCGCCTGGGCGCAGGTTGGTATGGCCAGCCGCGGCTCGATCCCGATGTTGATGGAACTCGCCGGCATCGAAATGATGCTGCCCGAGCAGGCTGCCCCACTGGTGTACCGCGAACTGATGCATGGCGCTGTCGGCGGTGAAGTGCTACTGACCGGATCGCTTGGTTTGCTGGAAAAACCGCGCCGCCCCGATGGCGGTGTGAATCTGGAAGCTGCCAACCAGGCGTTGACTGCCGGCAAACCTATTCACGTGATGTTCAGCCGGTTGACTGGTCTGGACCTCAACCAGGGCATCACTCTGGAAGCCGAACTTGACCCGAAAACGCTGCTCTTTCTGAAAGATCATGCGCTCAACGGCATTCCGCTGCTGCCCGGGGTAATGGGCATCGAGGGTTTCTCGGTTGCCTCCAAACACATCTCCTCGGTGCTCGCATCCGAAAAGAGTGGCTTCGATGTCGCCCGCCTGGAAGATATCCATTTCCTGGCGCCCTTCAAGTTCTACAAGGACGCCCCGCGGCGCATCACCTGGCGCGCCCAGGTAGCGCACGAGCAAGGCGGTCTGGTGGCGCATGTGATCCTCGAGTCCACTCTGGCCCGTCCCGGCCGTGATGATGAAAAAATGGTGCATTTCAGCGGCAAGGTATATTTGGCCCCAATCTCCGATGCGCATGCCGAGCGAACCATGCAGCCCCCGGTTTGGAACGGTGCCTTCACAGTGGAAGCCAAGGACATTTACCAGCTTTATTTCCACGGACCGGCCTTCCAGGTGCTGGAAGGTGTTCAGCGCTCTGGCGAGACGGTGCTGGGTAAATTACACCGGGATACGCCCGCCATCACTGCTGAAGGCGAGGAATTGGTCTCCACGCCAGTGCTGGTGGAATTGTGCATGCAAACTGCGGGAATCTGGGAAGCTGGATCGACCGGGGCACTGGCGTTGCCTAGCTCCATTGGCGAGCTGCGGTTATACCACATCACCCCGAATGGTCAGCCCATCTTCGCTGCTGTAACGCCAAACCACGACGCAGAAGGCGAACTAACCTTCGATGCGACGGTGGTGGATGCCAAGGGCCGGGTTTACCTGGAACTGGACAACTACCGCACCTCGCCGCTACCGTATGCGGTGGACGAAAAGCTGCTCAAGCCGTTGCGCGGACTGGTTGCAGACAAGAAATAAGCAGGCAGGATTGTTTTAGCGGTGGAGAGACCCGCGGTTATTTACTGGTTAATGGATGAGGCCGGTCCTGAGGGGGCCGGCCTCATAAGCGATTCACCGGATGATCGGCTTTCGGTTGAGGAATGGAATCGTTTCAGGCAGATGCGTTTTCCTAAACGCCGCAGCGAGTGGTTGCTGGGACGGCTCACGGCCAAGGAGCTAATCGTCAAGTGCGTACCAGGCATGGAAAAGGTGCCCTTTGGCCAGATCACCATTGCCAACTCTCCCGCGGGCGTGCCTTATGTTTGCATGGCCGAAAAAATCCTGCCAGTTCAGTTGAGCATCAGCCACCGGGAACGGTGCGCCGTGGCAGCAGTAAGCCTGAATGCGGGTATCAGCCAGGGGATTGATTTAGAGTGGGTCGAGGATCATCCGCTGAGTTTTTATGAAGATTTTTTCACAGCGGACGAGGTGCGTACCCTGGGGGAATATGTAGCGGAACAGCGTGCCTGGGCGGGGAGTTTGACGTGGAGCGCGAAAGAGGCTGTGCTGAAGGCACTTGGTCAGGGGCTGAGAATGGACACGCGCGCTGTCGAAGTGCTTCGCATAGCCAAAGATCAAGTGGACGGCTGGGGAGAGATTGAATTGCGCGTAGCCAATATGGAAAACGAAAGCTGGTTTGGTTTCTGGCGCAATCAAGGACAGCACGTGCTGACCATGGCGGTCAGGGGCGCAAAAATCCGGCCTGAGCTTATACAGGCCAGGTAAAAAAGCATCCACCAGATCAGAGCGCTCGATTGGGGGTGTAATGCTCTAACCCTGCGGTTGTTTTAACCCCGAAAGCAGTAAGCTGGCGCAGGCGGGTGAGGTAGGCCGCACCCGTCAGCAGTTGCAGGGCGACATCCGTCACGCTCCGGTTTTCCGGATTTTCCAAATAGGTGCCACGTACCCAGTCGTTGAAGGCGCCCATAGCGGGACCGCACCAGATCTGGTAATCCATTTCGCGCCCTTTTTCACCGCTGTTCGACCAGCGCGAGGACAGTCCAAGATACCAGCGAAAGATTAACGCCATTTTCTGGCGCGGGTCGGCATTGGCGCGTTCGATCTGGCGCGGATCGCGCTCCGTGAAAAATGCCACCGTGTCCGCCCAGATCGCATTGAGTTCGCGTTTAAAGACGGTTTTTTCTAATTTTTCTCGCTCGTCAGCCGGGATCTCTTCGATTGAGCCGTAGCGTGAATACAATTCATACAGTTTTAGTGCCCGCGGACCAAACATGGTCCCGCGCCGCAGCACTTGCACTTTGACCCCCATCTCGAACATATCCGCTGCTGGCGCCATAATCACATCCGCCATACCGGCCTGGGCCAGCAAGTTGCGGGTGTGCTCGGAGGCGCCGGCTTCCACGCAAGCCTGATTGACCGAACCGGTGGCAATAAAAGCTGCGCCCATAGCGAAAGCCGCGTAAGCTGCGTGGGGTGTAGCGATACCGCCAGCCGCACCCACTCGTGGCAAAGAGGTATACTGGTAACGCGCCTGGAGTTCATCGCGCAGCGCCAGGATGGCCGGCAGCAGCAACACCAGCGGACGATTGTCGGTGTGCCCGCCGGAATCGGCTTCGGCGGTGATGTCATCCGCCATCGGGAAGTGCTGCGCCCAAAGCGCCTGTTCCGCCGTAATCTTGCCGTCAGTGACCAGTTGATTCAGGATGTCATTTGGCGCCGGGCTGAGGAAGCGCGCGGCAACTTCTTTACGCGAGAGTTTGGCAATGATGCGGTTGCGGGCAATAATTTTCCCGTCAGGGTCTGCTTCCAGACCAGCCACGCGGTATTGCACCAGCGCCGGGGTAATGTCCACGTAAGCCGATGCTTCCACGGTGCGAATGCCGTGTTTGAGGTAGAGTTCAGCCGCCCCGCGCTCCATGGCGGGCTCATTCGGGCTGTTGATCAGGTTGAAGGCGTAAGGTCCGTCCGGGAGGGCAGTTTGAATCTCGCGGATGGCCCCTTCCAGCCGTGCAGGAACCACCCCGGCAGCGCCAAACGACCCCAGCAGGCCGGCTTTGCCTAAGGCAATCACCATGCGGGTCGAGGCGATAGCGTTAGCCATGGCGCCTGCATAGTAAGCGCAGCGCACCCCGTATTGGCTGCGAAAACCGGCATCACCCAGGTCTTCGATACCCAAAGGGGGAAGCACACCAAGCAATTGTGGTGCCTTCCCGTTCACTCCGGGCTGTACCGCGCCTGTGTTGGTAACGCCTAAACCCTGCGGCAGGGCGACGATATGAACCGGTTGGTCAAATTGCAGCAGGGCAGCCTGGATGCCATTTGTCTCGCGTATAACCGATGCAGGCGGCCCATCCCAGGTTAAACCGGTTGACTGGGTCTGGGTACGGAACAGGGCAGGGGGTAGGGTGGGGGTCGAAGTTTCAGGCATAACAGCAAATTTCTGTAATTTTAGGGGATAAAAAAGGTAATGTGCGCGCGCTCTGGCGATGCTAAGAGCTATAACCCAGTTTTTTTATTTGGGTTACGGGTGAGGACCATTGGCTCGACAAAGCTGGTAATAACTATAGTGAAGATCGTGACTGTTTAATTAGGCTCTATCCCTCAACGAATTATAAGAAAGTAAATACAGGAATAACCAGTGCATATCGCTTGGCACTTTACAAAGAAAAACTAAAAGGAATTTAGTTAAAGCCTATCTATTAGACCAGCGATATTATATCCGTATGAAAACATCCATTATGTTCCTTCTCGGGTCTGGTGTGTCTATTCCAGGTGGATTTCCCAGCACTGATGAGATTACCACCCAAGTCTATGAAGGTAAAGATATCATTCGCCATACGGATGGCAGGTACTACTTGCCAGACCATCCTGGTGATTGTGAAAAGGAGTTGACCGAGCCTTATCTGTCACCTGTGCGATTTTTACTTCAGTCGATTAATAATTTGATGTCGAAGTACGAGAAACAAGAACCTATAAATTACGAGATTCTTTACTACTTTATCCAACAACTCAACGCCTTCAAGTCAGGCGATTTGCTCAATATGGCACTTTATCCATTTATGGACCAAGTCAAAACATGTATGCAAGAAACTTTAGATCTAACTGATGTTTTTGATGAAGCGGAGAAATACATTAGACACACGGTATGGCGCATGCTGGCTAGACCGGTTGACAAACATCAGCACCTAGGTTTCTTGTCGGAAGCAATTAAAGATCAAAATGTCACTATCAATGTCGCAACGCTTAACCATGATTTGTTAATAGAAACACATATTACGCAGAAGAAAATTGATTTTTGCGATGGGTTTGGCTCCCCGATAAACGGCGTCAGATATTGGGAGAATCGCTTTGCGGATAGAAATAACCTGTTGAAGGTTCACGGATCAATCAATTGGTTCAGCCTAATGCCTGATAATGGAGATTGGTTTGACGAAAAAATCGGAATTGTGCTCGATGGTGATATTGATCACCCCCGGTCACCAATAGGAGACCTAATGAGAAGTACGCCTGAAAAGGAGCCGCAAATCCTTGTTGGCACATTCAACAAAATATACGAATACACGGAAAGCATTTTTAGTGACATCTATTGTGAATTCCGGACATTGTTGAGCAGATCACAGTACCTTGTGGTATCCGGTTATAGTTTTAGCGATAAAGGCGTTAATACTGCAATTCTTGAGTGGTTATACAAAGATAGGGGACACAAAATCATCTTGATTCATCGCGATGCCGATAAACTGCTGCAAACGGATGCTCGTATGGCAATTAGGAAAGCATATGGCAGCGCAAAGAGTAACTTCGTTCCAATCCGAAAATTTATTGAAGACACATCATGGAACGAGATTAGTGCGAAAATAAACCATACCAATGCCTGAACTCAATGCAAGTAATTCAACTCCTCTACTTAGTGGTTCTACGCAGATTATTATGTCACGGCATGAACAATTATTCTTTATGTGCAGTTTCCAGATTCGACAAATTGTCTTGAACCAGCGCCCGGGTCAATTTTACCGGGATGCCGCCATTGGAGAGGGAAACGCCTTTTTCGAATTCCAGGCGGGTGAGGCTGGCCAGACGTTCGTCATTGCACAGATAGGCGGCATGCCAGCCTGGGCACACGTTTCGCAACACATTGCCAAACTGAGCGTATAACCCGCGCAGGTCATTGCCAGCACTGATGCGCACGCCGTAGGGCGGGTTGGTCACCACCCAGCCAGGTGATGCTGGAGGTTGAATGGCGCTCACCGAAGCCTGGGTAAACTGAATCCACTGAGCGACGCCCGCCCGTTCGGCATTCTCAATGGCAGCTTGCACAGCGCCGGCGTCGCGGTCGGAACCGGATATAGCGCCCTCGGGTGCATGGATCTTTTTTGCTGCCTTTGACTTCAGGTTTTCCCAACGATATGCTTGATAGCCCGGCCAGTTCATGAAGGCAAACGACCGCAGCATGCCCGGCGGAATCCTGGCTGCCAACAGGGCAGCCTCAATTGGAATGACCCCTGAACCGCAAAATGGGTCCAATAATGGGGAACGATGGTCCCAACCGGAAGCGTACAACATGGCAGCCGCCACGGTCTCGCGCAGCGGCGCTTTGGCTACCGCCAGCCGGTAGCCGCGGCGGTGCAGCGGTTCACCAGACATGTCCAGACTGATGGTACATTCATCGTTTTCCATGCGCACCAGTATCAGTTGCGCAGATGGCTGCTCTTCGTCAAATGTCAGCGCCTCTGGCGCATGCTCGAGCCGGTCGCCGATGGCGCCCAACACGCGTTCACTGACCGCGCCGCTGTGGTACAGTTTGGAATGATGGCAGGTGCTGCGGATTGCGACCGGCTGGCCGGGTGCCAGGTAGCGTTCCCAGGGCAGATTTGCAGCCTTGCGGCGCAGTTCGGCAAATTGAATGGCGTGAAAGTGTCCCAGACGCAGCAAGACGCGATTAGCGGTACGCAGCCATAAGTTGGCGCGATAAAGCCCATCCAGCGTGCTGGAGAAGCGCACACCGCCTTCTCCCGGCAAATATGAGGGTGCATTGGCTGCATGAACATAGCCGAGTTCTGCCAGTTCCTGCGCCAGAAATGGCTCGACTCCCGGCAGACAGGCAGCAAAAGCCTCCAGCAGCGGACTATCCGCCATGCGGACTCCGACGCTTTGGAGTTTCTTTATCAACGACGATGCGTTTTTGGCGTTCTTTACGGCCGCTTTCTTTTTCGACGAATAATTTTTCACCGGTGAATGGATCCATCTCGGTGTAGTACATCAAACTGGAGTAAGTGGAAGGAGTAGGTGTAAACATCTGCACCTGCTCGGGATGAATGTTCAACTTTTGGCTGGTGAAGGTTCGCAAATGGCGCATGTCTTCTTCCGAGCAGCCGGGATGGGCGGCGATCAGGTAATAGGTCAAAAACTGCGGCTTGCCGGCTTCTGTGGTCATCTGCTCGAACATGCCTTTGAAGCGCAAAAGACTGTCATTGCCCGGTTTTCCCATGTGCCGTAAAACGTTATTCTCCGTGTGTTCCGGCGCCACTTTCATCTGCCCGGAGACGTGATTGCGCACCACAGCGCGCAGGTAGTCGCGTCCGTGCGCCTGATCTGCCAGCACCATATCGTAACGGATGCCGGAGGCGACGAACGCCTTGCGCACGCCCTTGACCTGGCGCAGCCGGCGCAACAGTTCGATCTGCTGCGAGTGGTCAACCTTCATCTGACTGCAAATTTCAGGGTACAGGCAGCGTTTTTTGACGCACACCCCGCTTTTTAGTTTCTTGGCGCACTCGAAGCCATACATGTTGGCGGTTGGCCCGCCGGCATCCTGAATAATGCCTTTGAAATCAGGCATGGCTGCCAATCGCTCGGCTTCGTTGACAACCGAATCCAGGCTGCGCCAGGATACGGTGCGGCCTTCATGCACCGCGATCGCGCAGAAATTGCATTCCCCGTAACAGCCGCGGTGGGTCTGGATGGAAAATTGAATAGTTTCCAGGCTTTTAACTTTTCCCTGACGTTCGTAGTACGGATGCTGGGCGCGCTCGAAGTCCAGGCGGTAAACCGAGTCCAACTCGTTTTGGGTGGGAGTCAACGCGGGCGGATTCTGGATCAAGTAGCGATCACCGTGGCGTTGGATCAGGCCGCGGGCAGTCAGCGGATCATTGTTGCGGTAAAATGTATGGAACATCTCGATAAAAGCATTTTTATCGCTGGCGACGGTTTCGTAGGCGGGCAGTTCCAGATAACCACTGCGCGCTTGGCGGTCAAGGTAGCACAGACCGCGAATGTCATGAATATCCTGCCCATCGCGCAAGCGGTTTGCCAGTTCGACAATGCCTTTTTCCGCCATGCCGTAAAACAGCAGGTCAGCTTTGGCATCCAGCAGGATCGAGCCGCGCACCCGGTCGGACCAGAAATCATAATGCGCCACGCGCCGCAAACTGGCTTCAATGCCGCCCAACACGATCGGGCGGGTGTTTTTGAAAAATCGCCGGATCAGGTTGGTGTAGACAATCGTCGCACGGTCGGGGCGGCGGTTGTTGATCCCGCCGGGAGTATTATCGTCGCTGCGACGTTTTTTACGCGTGGCAGTGTAATTGGCGACCATCGAATCGACCACGCCGGCCGTAACTCCCCAGAAAAGCACAGGTTCTCCCAGGCGAGTAATATCTTCAGCCGACTGAATATCTGGCTGGGCAATCACGCCAACCCGATAACCGGCTGAAACCAACACCTTGCCGATGACGGCAGCGCCCGAGAACGGGGTGTCAATATAGCTATCGCCGCTGACGAGGATTACGTCCAACTGACCCCATCCCAAATCCGCGCATTCCCGTAAGGTTGTCGGTAGAAACACGCTGGCCTTTAATCTCCGAGGCTGGTTCCGACCAGCCGGGCGCCTTGAATCCAGGCGTGATCCGCTGGGATGGTCTTGACCATTCCGGCAACCTGGTCGAGCGGCACGGTCTCCACGCCGCCTCCGCGCGGTGCGACCATGACGCCGTACTGCCCTTGTTGGATGAATTTAGCGCAGGCAGTGCCAAGCTGGGTGGCCAGCACGCGGTCAACGGCTGAAGGCGCTCCGCCGCGCAATAAATATCCCAAAATGGTAACGCGAGTCTGCAGCCCGGTATGGCTTTCCAGCCGGTTGGCCAGGTGCAGGGTGTCGCCGGCCGCCCGTTTTTCGATGGCATCCAGCCGCGCGGAAATATCTGCGCCGTCGCGCGAACCGCGGATGCGCAGGTTCGTCCGGCGTGCATTTTCGAAAAACTCCACATTTTCGACGGAAATAGCGCCTTCCGACACCGCAATCAGGCTGAATCGCTTCCCAGTGGCCGCGCGCGCCAGGATGGCAGCGGAAATCTTCTCGAGGTGGTAAGGAACCTCGGGGATCAAAATTACATCCGCACCGCCGGCGATGCCGGCGCCAAGCGTCAGCCAACCGCTTTCGCGCCCCATGATCTCGACGATGATAATGCGGTGATGGCTGATAGCTGTCGAATGCAGGCGGTCAATGGCCTCGGCAGCCACTTCCAGGGCAGTATTGAACCCGACAGACGTGTCGGTGTGCGGGATATCGTTATCGATGGTCACCGGCACGGTGATCACATTCAGGCCTTCCCGCATGAGTATAACGGCGCTGTCCTGGGCATCTCCGCCGCCCAGACAGACCAGCCCGTCCAGCCCGTGGCTGCGGTATGCCGAGATGATGTCAGGGGTGCGGTTTTCGTATTTGCCATTGATCAAAATATGGTCGGGGCGGTCGCGGTTTGTCCCAAGAATGGTGCCGCCGGTGGTCAAAATCCCGGAGAACATGGGGTTTTCCATTTCAACCACCATGCTGTTTAACATCCCGGCAAAGCCGTCCTGAAACCCGATCATCTGGGTACCCTCGACACTGAGCGCCGCCTTGCCAATGGCGCGCAGGGCTGCATTGATTCCCGGACTGTCGCCGCCGGTGGTTAATAATCCGATTTTTTGACCCATAGGGTCCCCTCCGACCTTTCCACTGAGTAACGCAACCTACCCGTATAGCTGGTGGTATTTGTCGAGATCGACTGAGGCGATGTACGGCAGATTCCTGCCTTTTTCGTCAATATCCAGGCCGTAGCCGACCACGAAATGATCCGGAATTTCAAAGCCGCAATAATCAATCTGGATGTCCACCTTGTGGCGGGCGACCTTATCCAGCAGCGTGCAAACCTTCAGGCTGCGCGGTTTGCGGTCCAGAAGTAATTTCCGCACGGTGTGCAGCGTGAAACCGGTATCGATAATATCGTCCACAATGATGACGTCCCAACCGGCTATCGAGGATTTGTGGTCTGAATCGATCCGCACGAAACCGGTAGAATCCGTACCGGAATAAGATGAAACCAGCATAAAGTCCATGGTCATTGGGCGGCGGACACTGCGCATCAGGTCGGTCATGAACATAACGCTGCCGCGCAGCAAGCCAAGAAGCAGCAGTTTTTCGGAATTCTGGTAATCCTGAGTAATTTGTTCGCCGATCTCTGCTACTCGTTCTTCGATTTGTTCCTGGGTAATCAATATTTCGCCAATAAATTCATAAGGGTATTTCAAACGCTGGTTCAAATTTTTCTTCCCTCTGACACAGGTGAGTATGTTGAAAGCTGGATGCCAGAAGTGGGCAGTGCGCTTTCCTTGGAATCATACCACGCCATGGATAAATAGCCCATTCTGGGCGGCGGTTTTCTCAAATGGGCGGGTTGAAATCAACCACCTCTGCTATGTTGTCGTGGCGCAGAACGAAGCCATCTACGCCTGACTGATAGAACGATTGTGTCTGGCAATGTCGCTTGCAGCAACAGCGAAGGTCGGATTTCCGCATGCTATAATGACCTATGAAGAGGGGAAGGGATCTTCGCGATGGACGTGATCACAATCTCCCGTCAATTGGGCAGCCTTGGGTTCCAGGTTGGTCAGGCGGTGGCTGCCAAATTGAATTACCGCCTGGTCTGGCGCGACCTGATAAACCAGGCTGCAATTCGTTCCGGCGCCCCGGAAATCGCTCTGGCGATGATCGATGAACTCAATCTGCTGGGGTTGACGCCGTCAACTGACCAGTTCAATGCCTATTTCCGGGTGGTTGGCCAGGTGATCCATGAACTGGCAGCGGCTGGGGGAATCGTCATCGTTGGCCGCGCTGGGCAGGTGGTGCTGCGCGATGAACCCCGGGCGCTGCACGTGCGCGTTATCGCTTCGCTGGACGTTCGCATCCAGCGTATCGCCAGTTATCGCGGCATCCCCCCGGAGGCCGCTCGGGCGCAAATTGAGGCTAGCGACCGGACGCGCAAGAGCTATCTGCGCCGTGCTTACCAAGCCAACTTGGAGGATACCAGCCTGTATGATTTGATCCTCAACACCAGTCGAATGTCACTCACCACAGCTGCCGAAATCATCAGCCACGCCGCAATGCAGCCCTTCGAAAAAGAAGCAATTTCCATTCAGGCTGGCGAGGAAGATTAACTTTGTCGTTGAACCAACCTCAAACCCCAACCTTCGTGCATCCTGCGGAGGAAATGTTTGCTCGCGTTATGGATTATTACGGCGTCCGTTGGATCTATGAGCCGCGTACCTTTGACCTGGAATGGAACGCGAATGGGAAGGTTACACTGGCTTTTACCCCCGATTTTTACTTGCCCGACCAGGATTTATACGTGGAATTGACCACCCTGCGACCGCAACTTTCCACCAAAAAAAACAAAAAAATGCGCTTGATGGCGCAACTTTATCCGAATATTCATATCAAATTGATGAAACGGCGGGAAATGCGGGATTTGATGGTGAAATACGGGTTGTACGACCAGGCAGAGCACATTCAGGGGACGCAAGCGCAGAAGAAGGCACCATGAAAATTGACGCACTAACAGGTTACGGCGATTTCGCCCGTGATATTCAGGAAATCGTTATCTCTGAAGGGCAGATTCAAGCCCGCGTTCGGGAACTTGGCGTCCAAATATCCGCAGATTACCGCGGCAAATGCCCGGTATTGGTGGGTGTGCTTAAGGGCGTGTTGTTTTACATGGCGGACCTGCTGCGGGTCATCACTATTCCTTCCGAGGTGGATTTTCTGGCAGTGTCCAGCTACTCCAGCGAGGCGCGCACGCAGGGGGTTGTAAGGCTGGTCAAGGATTTGGAAATACCGATCAACCACCGCCATGTCCTGTTCGTCGAGGATGTGATCGACACCGGCCTGACGCTCAATTATCTGCTGCGCAGCCTGCGTGAGCGCGAACCGGACAGCCTGGAAGTCTGCGTGCTGTTTAATAAACCCGGCCGGCGGATCATCGACATTCCGCTTAAGTACAAAGGATTCGACCTACCCGACCGCTTCGTTGTCGGTTATGGGTTAGACCACCAGGAACGCTACCGCAACCTGCCCTTCATCGGCCTGCTTAAGGCCGAGGCTTTCCAGAATCCCCATCATTTGCGTGAATGTGAGTAAAAAAAACACCCCTGGAATGTACATTCCAGGGGTGGTGGTTCGCAGGGGCTCCGAGTAACCTTCCCACACATCTCCGTTTTCCTCGGCATTCCTTCTCTGGTTGTGACTTCCCTCTTTTTCAGGGGAAGGGGGCTTCCAATTCCCACCAGGAAGCGAATTGACCTTCCAGGTTGACTGTAAACAGTCCATTTCGGTACACCGGTTATTAAGGGTCTTCCACCTTTTTAAAAAGTGTTACCAAAATTAACCTGCTTCACCGGAGAGAGCTTGCAATTTCTTTGAGCTCCCTGCAAATTCATTATAGGAAAGACCGGAGTGCAAGTCAAGTCATTTTAATGTTGTCTAGTCAACTTAAAGGCAAAATTTTAAGATAACTTAACTGAGGCATGATGAGTATGCGAAGTTTCGGGATTATTAATTTCTGCTGATTGTCAGGAAATGCTTTTTTGTTTTTCGCAGACTTAACAGACTGATCAGCGTTTCCCATCCGCCTTCGCCCCCGATGCGCAAGTCTCGTTGCTGAAAACGCCAGAGCGCCAGCCCGCCAAATAGGATTGTGGCACCGATTAATCCCAGCAGCCAGTTCAAGTTCAAACCGTGGAGCGCATCACCACCTTGAAAATACGTGTAAGGCGAAAACTTGACCACATCCGCCAGCCGGTCATCAATGTTAGCCATTGAATTGAGAATATAACTGACTACCAGGATAAAGGCCGCGGTCAAGGATGCGCCCGCCTGAGACGGCAAGAGTTGACTGAGAAAGGTGGCAAATGCAGCAAAGGCGGTCAAAAAAGCCCACAGGCTCAGGAATGGCCGGCCCATTTCAATTGCGGAGAGCGGAATACTCGACCAGTTCAACGCGATGACGCATCCGAGCCAGATCAACAACACGATCCCGGCCAGGGTTAGAGCCATCCCGGCAAATCGTCCAAGGAAAAATGACCGTCGGGGCAGTGGGTGGGCGAGCAGAATATCTAGTGTTCCGTTTTCTTCAGCTGCCGAAATCACGGCAGCACCCTGCCCGACCGCCAGTATTCCAAGGATAATCGGCAGGTAGGAAAACAATTCCATAGTCAGGTACCCTTCAGGGGTGGTGAAAAAATCAATATTGCCAAAAAATGCGATCAATTCCCGCGGGAAGGCCTGGATTAACTGGTCAAGCAGAGCCTGCTGTTCTGCCAGACTGTCATAAAAGAGAATAATGTACAGCGCAAGGAGACCAAATCCGAACCCCCAGCCAAGAATTAAATATCGGGAGCGCCGCAGAGTGTCATTAAGGATCGTTTTCATTTCAAGCCTCCCCGTTTCCATTTTGGTAATACGCCAGGAAAATTTCTTCCAGGGTAGGCTTGACGATCTCCAGATCGCGAACGGGATACGCCGCCAGGGCTTTGATCAACCCATCCATTTCACCTTCCACTCGCAGTGTAATGGCTGAATTGCCATCAGAGTTCTCCACGGTTACCCCGGGAACCGATTTTATGGGATCAACCTTGCAGGGAGATTTAAAAGCAATTCGAATCCGGCGGAATGACCGATTAATCAGCGCATTCGTTTCGGCAATTTCGATGATTTTCCCGTGGCGGATGATGGCGACCCGTCCGGCAATTTCCTGCACCTCGCTGAGAATGTGGGATGAAAAAAAGACGGTTGATCCGTCCTGTTGGGCTTCGCGCAGCAATTGATAGACCTCCTGCTGGATCAATGGGTCCAACCCGGAAGTTGGTTCGTCCATCAGCAGCAAGGTTGGATGGTGCATCAACGCCTGAACAATGCCGATTTTTTGTTTATTGCCCTTGGAAAGGCTCTTTATCGGAAGTTTCAGGTTTAAATCCAGCCGTTCTGCCATCGTTGTGATTATTTTCCAATCAGCCTGCGGGGAGCGCAAGCGGTTCAACAAGCGCAGGGAATCTGCAACGGACACCGATTCATCCAGATGCAATTCACCGGGCAGGTAGCCGCAGCGCGCCCGAACTTCGGTGGGACTTTTTTGCGGGTCGAGTCCAAGAACGCGCAAAGTCCCGCTGGCAGGCCGGATTAAATCCAACATGCAGCGGATGGTTGTGGTCTTCCCGGACCCGTTCGGGCCTAAGAACCCAAAAATTTCGCCGGGTTGAACTTCAAGGTTTACGCCCTGAAGCGCCCGAACTTTCCCATAATTTTTGTAAACTTCCTGCAAAAAAATTGGCGATTGAGTAGGGGTCATGTTTTTTGGATGGCAGTAAATTGAAGCAGATTCCGCAAAATTTGGTTGGTATGTTCCTGAATGTGGACATCGAGGGTTAGCAGATCTTGCGCCAGGCGCCAATATGTGCTCTTGAGCGCCAGGAATCTTCCCGGAAGGGACTTTAGAAAGGCAAGGGTCTCGTTTTGCGACCGGAGGACTTCTTCCATTAACTCTGGAATGGTGGGGTAGGCTGTTATCGTTGCAATACCGCGCTCAAGGCTATTGTCATGCCACTCGAATTCTTCATCGAGCAGCATGGAATGCAGCCTAGATTGATTATCGCGTTCGGTATGGATCAGGTGCGCCAATACTTCTTTGATCGACCATTCTTCCGGCGCTGATTTCCACTCAGCAGCTTCATCTGAAACCCCTGCGACCGCTGCTTGCAGCTTTTGATATCCACCTTCATAAGATTTTTCCAGTAAATTAATTAACTCAGCATGCGAATTCGGAACTTTTGGTACCGGAAGCGGCATTAATTCCAGTTGAACGGTGTGTTGTTCAGGTCCGCGATAGAATTCGATCTCGATGGTACTGCCCATTTTTTGCCGGTTCAACACCTGAAGTAATGTTTCAATGCGATCGACCAAGGAACCGGCAACATGCGTGACCAGATCGCCCTTGAGCAGTCCGGCTTTTTCGGCGCCGCGACCTTCGATGACTTGATGCAGAAAGATTCCATGGTCCACTGGAAACTTGTTCTGAGTCTTGATTTCCGTGGATAGTTCAGCAGGATATATCCCCAACCCCGGACGGTTTATGATCCGTAAATCGACGCCGGTTTCCAGCACTGATTTGAAATTTTCCAGCCCTTGCTCCCAGCATTTGCGCAATTCCCGGCGCGGCTCTGCCCAGATCTCCTCGCCCCCCAGACCGCGGTGAGTGACCTCAACCAGCGTTTGTTCACCATCTGGCGTGATTTGAACCTGGACTTGCGAGGCATGCGGTTCACTGCGGCCCTGCCAGGAGAATAGGACCAACCTACTGGGTTCCAGGCGGACAAATTCGCCCACGGTATAGTAGCCGCTATTCCACCACAACGTTATCATCCCGCCGACTTTGGGGAAAGTGCGCGCGCCGTTGCATAACCATTCCGACAACCCGACGGAACGGGTAAATGCCCGGTAAATCTGCTCGGGTGGGGATTGAACGACCGTTCGCAAGGATTCCATATCGGCTGCTGGGTACATGCTGGTCTCCGAAAATACCGAGTACAGAAGAGATTTGTATTCCTGCTGCTGCTTTTGTTGAGTTAATTAATAATAGTTTATCACCAAACAATCAACTCGATATCGTCTAATCGAACTCACAAAATGCTCCGCGTTGGATATAAGCAGGCAGAAATAAAAAAATTTTGGGTATAATGGTCATGGCTAAATCGATTATTTTGATGTGCAATCCCAGAAATGCTGTATCTGGAAAACTCCCCCATTTTTGGGTGAGTACCGCACATATACTTTAGCGATGAGGGTTCTATGAAGCTCGCAGTTGGTCAGATCGCTCCAGATTTTACCCTTCCGGCAACCGGGAGTCGAACCATCACCCTGGGCCAGTACCGCGGCCAAAATGTGGTTCTGGTCTTTTTCCCGCAGGCCTGGACGCCTATATGAACGGGTCAAATCCCATCATATCAGGCGCAATTGGACCTGTTTGAGGGATTAAATACCCAGGTACTGGGTATCAGCATCGACCACGTACCATGTCTTGAAGCCTGGGCGGAGAGCCTGGGCGGCATCACTTACCCGCTGATCAGCGACTTCTGGCCGCACGGCATGACTGCGCGCCAGTATGGGGTCCTGCGCGACGAGGGCTATTCCGAGCGAGCGATTTTTATTATCGACCGGGAAGGAATCATCCGTTACATCGACATTCATGACATTGATGAGCAGCCTGATAACGATGAAGTCTTCTCCATCCTGCAGCAGATCGACCCGGAAAACGCTAAAAAACACCCGGTTGATCTGGAAGCCCTGGCAGCTCAGTTGCCGCATGGCGGAATTGTGATGTACTGCAATACCTGGTGCCCGGGCTGCCGTAAAGCGCGCGCGTTTTTTGAAGCCAACCACTTGGATTATAAAGAAGTGGATATCTCGCGTAACCGCGCCGCCGCTGCCCAGGTACGAAAATGGGCCAATGGCTACGAAACGACGCCGACTTTCGACATCGACGGCCATATTTTGATTGATTATGACGAGAGTAAATTGCGCGAAATTCTGGGCAGCCGGGTAACAAAGTAACTAAACATCTGCCCCTCGACAACCTTTCGGCAAGCTCAATCGCATATTGTCACCCTGCGGGTGCGGACAGGGAGCGAACCGGTTGCTGCCCACAGGGCACTCTGTGAGTGAGCTTGTCGAAGCACCGGTGCGCTGGAACACACCCAGTACCTACTGCCTTGTAGTGAACGACGAGGGCGTCGTTCACAAAGGCTGCCCTCTGGGAACTCTGTGAGCGAGCCTGTCGATGCCAGTCAGTCGTAGGGTGCATCCGATATTTGAATGCACCAAAAGTATGCTTACTTGCTCTTCGACAAGCTCAATCGCAGCAGGCAACCCTGACGGGTGCGGACAGGGTACAGGCATCGCTGGCTGAGCCTGTCGAAGCCCGGTGCACTGCTCACAGAGCAGTAGGTGCGCTTCAGCTACCGAAAGTAAGCTGATGAAAATAGGGGCGGTGTTACAAAGGGGTTGGAAAAATTCCTGACTTGATTTGACCCATTACAGAATGGTTTGTGTATACTAAGACCATACCGATTTTGTAGGGCGATGAAGAAAAATCTACCCCATCATTCCACAGGCGAGGGTTTCGGATGTCCGAAAAATTGCGCGTAGCCGTATTAGCTAACCTTAAGAAAAATGCACCTCACTGGCAGGGCATGCCCGACGACCAATGGGATGATCTCGATTCAGAATCGACGATTATTGCGCTGGTTGACGCAATTAAATCCGGCGGCTATGAAGCGGAGTTTTTTGAAGGGGATTTGGCTCTGGTCAACCATTTGACTCGATTTAAACCCGATATCTGTTTCAATATTTGCGAGAGCCACTTCGGTGACGCCCGCGAGGCTCAGGTACCTGCTTTGTTGGAAATGATGCGTATTCCTTATACCGGTTCAAAGGTGCTTACTTTGGCGCTGGCTCTCGATAAACCGATGACCAAACGGGTGCTCAGCTACCATGATTTACCCACCCCTGATTTTCAGTCATTTGAACGCGCTGATGAGCCGCTCGACTCAAAGATGAAATTTCCTCTGTTCGTAAAACCCAGCCGTGAAGGCACCGGGATGGGCGTGAGCAAAAAGTCCATCGTGCATAACGAGGAAGAGTTGCGCGATCAAGTGAATGTGCTGCTAAAAAAATACCGTCAAACGGTACTGGTGGAAAGCTACATCGAAGGTCGCGAGGTGACAGTGGGGATGGTGGGCAATCTCATCGGACCGGTCGGCCGCCGCCTGCCCGAAAATCTCGATTCACCCCGCATTCAAGCAGGACTGCGCTTTTTCCCAGCTTTGGAGGTCGATTTGCAGCCCTATGAAGAAACGGACACCGTTTATTCCAACCGTCTAAAAGTGCAACTGGCTGCTGACCTGACCTATCTATGCCCGGCACCGCTGGAATCGGACATGCTGGACGAGCTAAACTGGCTGGCAGCCGCAGCTTTTCGCGTGACCGGCGGGTTGGATGTCTCGCGGGTCGATTTTCGCCTGGACGCGCATGACAACAACAAACCCTATATCCTGGAAATCAATCCGCTGCCGGGACTATCGCCTGGTATTTCGGATATTGTGATCGAGGCAGCAGCGGAGGGGATGGGGCATACGGAACTGGTATTGTCCATATTGCATTCCGCCATGCGCCGTTATGGCATCCCTCTACCCGAATAACCGGATCAAGCATCTTCCGTCCGACAATAAATAAACCCCGGTTTTCCGGGGTTTATTTATTTTTATCTTCAAGGGAGGAATTATTCTTCGTCTTCGGCGTCGACGGCATCGATAAATTCTTCGTCGAAGTCCTCATCATAATCATCGTGATCGTGTCCGTGGACATGCCCATGTTCCAACTCTTCTTCAGTTGGCAACCGAAGCCCAACCACTTTGACCTCAAAGTCCAGAGTTTCTCCGGCCAGCGGGTGATTCAGATCTAACTGCACCATGTCACCCTCGACCTTGGAGATGGTAGCGGACATGATTTCACCATCTTCATCGCGCAGGTCAAGCTCGACTCCCAACTCCAGCGGAATGTCATCAGGGAATTCGCTGCGCGAGATCTCGAGGAAGGCATCCATATCTACCTCGCCGTAGCCATCAGCTGGGGATACTGATACCTTCTTGCTCTGTCCTACCTTCATGCCGTAAAGTTCACGTTCCAGCCCCGGGACGATGTTCTGGTAGCCTTGCAGGAACTCTAAGGGGTCAGTCCCTTCCGATGAGTCGATTACTTCGCCATTAACCGTCAAGGTGTATTCCATTGTCACGACGACGTCATCGGCAACAACGGTGGGGTCTTTAATTTCGTTCACAAGTTCTCCATTCTTTGTTGGTAGAGCCATTTTTGAATTAAACGGGTGCATTATATCACGGCATTTTGGTTAATACCGCCTAAAAGTAACATTTTGTTTTGAGGCATCACGGGGCGAACTTCAGTTCGCCGCGCAAATTTTAGTTTGCGCTAGATGGCTTTAGAACATGTAGGGCGAACTTCGGTTCGCCTCGCAAACTAAAGTTTGCGCTACATAGCTTTAGAACATGTAGGGCGAACTTCAGTTCGCCTCGCAAACTAAGTTTGCGCTAGATGGCTTTAGGACATGCAGGGCGAACTTCGGTTCGCCGCGCAAACTAAAGTTTGCGCTACATAGCTTTTGAACATGTAGGGCGAACTTTAGTTCGCCGCGCAAACTAAAGTTCGCGCTACAAGGTGCGGCCGAGATGAAAAGTTACATTTCGACCCCCTCCAACCCTTCGGCGGGCTCACTCAGCAAGTACCCTGCGGGCAATCCGACTTACGAGATGAATGAGTTCGGTTATTAACGCAAAGTTCCTCCCCTAAAATCATTTTTTGGATTTTGGGGGAGGTTAGGAGAGGGTTGATTTTAACCGCCAGCAAATGTGTAAGGCGTTCTAATTGCCAAAAATTTCGCAGCGAACCGGCAGCCCTGGTGATAAGAGCCTGTCGGTATTGACCAGGCCAAAATCGAGGCTGACGTTCGAGCGTAAGTGATCCGGGATGATATCTTTCCATGTGTAAGTAAGCAGGAAATTTCTTCCTTGCGCCGCAAATGCATCGCACATAGCCTGCATGTAAGGCTGTTCAGCACTAATTGGATCATCCGGTTTGTTTAAGTCGATACCGCCGCCATATACAAAGTTTCCCAGTTGAATCAACGCCTGGTTATCCACCAGGAAGTAATTGTCCCAGGTGATCTGGTTGAAGTCCGCCAGTGCGCGCAGCCAGGCGGGATCCGGGACATTCTGATTGGACAACTTGTAGCGCTTAAGTACCTCAGCATTGGTTGGTGTTTGCATGGGGTACAGCGCCTGGAAGATGAGCTTGGGCTCGGGGAAATAAGCAATCAGCCCCCAGACACTGACCAATTGGGGGTCATCGGCTTGCAGATCATCTACATGAATAATCAGGTAGTTGTTTTGAAACTGGGAAACCGGGGTGATTACCGGTGCAAAGCCGCCTTCAACCTGTTTCTTGTTTTGTTCTGGCTTGTAGGAAGTGTATAACCCAAATCCCAGGCAAGCTAGAAAAACAAGGATGGTCAGGAAGATGACGATTTTCCGCATGTCAGGTTTTGTATTTAGACTTTAAAAGGTTGGTACCTTTGGATCTACCAGGTCGGGTTGCGCCTGTATCAGGGTTGGTCTGGCGAATGATCGCTTTGAAGACCGAATAAAAAGGATGGACAGTAGTCCGGTCGAGAATCAGTGCATCCGGGCTGTAAACAGAGGGTTTGTTTTGCGCAGGATTCAAATTGTGGGCGAAAACCACACCCATATATAACTGGGATCGCACTTGAATCAATGCTTCTTGCAACCATTCTGTCTGTTGCTGCCGGTCCGCAAACTGAGAATCGGATGCACTTATTGTACCATCAGGCGCGTTGAAAAGTGTCATCCAAAGCAAGCCATTTATATGGCCATTATCCAGCATCACCTGCCGCACCATTTCATAATGGCGCAAAGGTGTACCGGCATCGGCTGTCGTTTGCAGCGGGTTTCCTGTTACCTGTAGGAACTGGATGCTCAAGATGGACATCCAATCTTTCGCCCCGGCAGTGTACAGCCCCCGCAGGAAATCCAGGTCATTCCAATCAGCAGCCGGGGCTCCGGCGTTCAACGGACGCAGACCGCCAGCGACGAGGTGCTTGGGATTGCCAATACCTTCCAGTTGAGTTCGAATAGCCAAAAACAAGCTGGCGTAGGCCGCCGGGTCGGGTTGGGCGCGCCAGGCAGCGGTAGTGTTGGCGCCTGGAAGCAGTTCAATTGCGCATAACTGTTCGCCGTACAGCTTGCTCAGAGTTAAAACAAATTTCGCAGTTGCGGCATGATCCGGCCCTGCGGAAGTCATCGCCCAGTCGGGCGGGTTGGTCAGGCTGAATAATACGGCGGTGCCGCTGCGTGAGGCAGTGGTGACCGCGCGATCTAATTTGGTAAAATCGACTGCGGCTTCCGGGCTGGCAGCCATGGACGCCCAATCCACTTCGACGGCTACCCAATCCAGCGCAAGGTCTTGCAGCAGCGCCAACCCCTGATCAAAGTAAGCACCGTTCGGATGCAGCCAGGCGCCGTAACCAAATTCTGCAGAACCTGGAATGCCGCGTGCAGCCTGTGCTTGCCTAACCGGTAAGAAACCGATCAACAACGCGCAGATCAGGGCCCACCGCAGGATTTTGGCCATGAGCTTCAATTACTGGATATAGACCAGGAATTGCGGGATTGCGAAACCCAGGAAAAAACCGAAGGCGCCGCCCATTGCGATTGTTGCAGCATACAGCCCCATTTTCTGGGATTGTTTGAGAAGTAGCCATTCCTTGACGATCCTGCGAACAGCGGACGAATTCGATAAATATTCGATGACCAAATCCCAGGCAGCGATTTCCATTTTGCGGTAGAAGGAAGCGTTCATTGGAATCCTCTTTATTAGCGTGAAGTGGTGAGTTTGGTAATTTTGCCGTTGGCGTTGACGATGGCCCGGACGGTGCGGCGGATTGAAGCCCCGCTGGCAGTTGTGCCAGTGCCTTCAAAAATCATCAGAAAAGTCTCTTCAGTCTGTGCCTTAACTTTGGGTTTTGCGCCGTTGACTTCGGGAAATTTGGCGTAAACTTGTTTGCATACGGCCGAAATGGTCTTTGCATCCATTCTTTGCTCCTGAGTCTAGCGAACGCGGCGGCGTAAGAAAGCGGGGATGTCCAGGTCATTGCGCATGGACGCCACTTCCATAACTTGCGATTCGGTTTGAAATCCTTCGACTGGCAGCGGCTGGCTGTTGGTTTCGGGAATCGGATTGGCAACCCGCCTCTGAAAAGACGAAACCTCAACCGGGGTTGCACCCAGGCCTGTCAGGATCATAATGACCTGGACACGGTCGCCCATGCGCGAGTCGGTAATGACGCCGGGGATGATCTCTGCCTTATTGTTGGTCTTTTCTTGCAGGTCATTCAGGGCTTCGACCACCTCAGTAAAGGTCAGGTCCGCGCCGGCCGTAAAGTTGACCAGGATGCCGCTGGCATGCGCCAGGTTGATCGACTCAAGCAGGGGGTGGTTCAGCGCATGTTCGATGGCTTTTTGGGCTTTTCGTTCGCCCTGGCCCATGCCGATGGAGAGCAGCGAACCGCCGCCTGACTGCATGATGTTGCGAATATGTGAGAAATCAACGTTGATCAGGCCGGTTTCAGTGATCAGTTCTGAAATGCCCTGGATTCCCTGGCGCAGAACGTCATCCGCCAGACGGAAAGCCATTTCCAACGGCAGGTCGCGCGGAGCAACCTTGAGCAAACGGTCGTTTGGGATAGTGATCAGGGTATCTGTGTAGGGGCGCAGCCTGGCTAAACCCTCGCGGGCGTTGACCTGGCGCTTGCCGATCTCGAACATGAACGGAGTGGTGACCACAGCAACAGTGACTGCCCCAAGCGAACGCGCGACCCGGGCGGCTATGGAGATAGCGCCAGTACCGGTGCCGCCGCCCATCCCGGCGGTGAGGAAAACCATGTCTGCTCCCGCCAGCGCCTCATTTAATTCGCGGTAGCTCTCTTCAGCGGCTGCTTCACCGACACTTGGATTGCCGCCAGCGCCCAAACCACGGGTGAGCTTGCTGCCCAACTGAATTTTTGTGGGCGCCAGGCTGGTCTTGAGCGTCTGGGCGTCGGTGTTGGCAGCGATAAAATCGACGCCGGTCAGGCCCAGTTCGATCATGCGGTTGACGGCGTTCATGCCGCCGCCGCCCAAGCCGATCACTTTCAGGACCGGTTTACCGGCGATTGCAGGGGTGTTTGACTGTGATGTACCGTTGATGGTCATATTCATGGATCACCTCTCTGGGAACTACATTGCAAGATTTGTGCCATCATCGCCAATTTGCTCGACCTGGCAGCCGGTACGCGTGAGGCGGGCCAGGGTATCAGCGGTGATATAGGGTGATTTGCCGATTATGGTAACCTTGCCGGCCAGTGCAGCTTCCTCGATGGAAAAGCCGATGGTAGGGTGGTTCTGGTTAATAAAAGGCAGCAAACGTGCCAGTTGTGTTTCCCAACTGCCGTGTTGGCAGTTTGCCAGCAGAATGTAATGCGAAATCGGGTGTTGAATACGTTTGAAGACAGTGTCGTTGGATATGGTCGGGTTGACAAAGGCATCTGCGACCGGGGGAGCGATATTCTTTGCAATGGACTGGGTATGCGGCAACCGGGGATTGCCTTCATGGAACCAGGACTGCTCGCGGTATGGGCTATTCTTGTCCGCTGAGAGCAGCCAGAAGTTGCATGCTTCCACCTCTTCAGGCATATCCAGTTGCGGTGGAGGTAGTGTTTCGACGCCTTTTTCGATGGCCAGCTCTTTGCCAGTGACCCAGGTGTAAAGTTCTTTAATCACTGCAGCATGCTCGCCAGTCGCCAATTCGTCGGGTTTGATGCGGTCGGGATGGGCGGGCAGGCCGGCTTGCAGCAGAAAAACCGGGCAAGGGCGCTGCAAGACGGTTGCAGCGACCGCCTGGTACCACTGGTAAATCCGAAAACCGCGCTGATCCTGCGACGAGGAGGGAGTAAAATACGGCCGCGTATCCGGCCAGTATTCCGGCCCGCCAGCCCCCCAATCGATCGAGCGGCGGAAGGTCCAGGCATACGCGCCCAGGGCCAGCTTGTTGAGGACGTTGCTCATGCCGCGGCGTTCGATGGATTGAAGCGCATTGCGCAGGAAGGCGGTATCCCAAAAATCGCCGCCGGGTTCAAAGGCAGGCATCACCGGCACGGCATTCAATCGGGCTACCAGGTCAGCCAGCGGCAGAAAGCGGTCTAGGAAGCGTTCCACCAGATCTTGCTGCGCCCAGCCGCCAGCCGGCCAGGACGAACGCAGATTCGGCCGGTCAAAGAACTGGATGTGCATGGCGCCCCAATGAATGTAGGACTCGATCAATGGACTGATTTCTTCCATAGCGGGCGGCTTGCCAAGCGGCAGATTAAACTGAATAAATGGGTTGATTCCAGCCTGTTTCAGGGTGGTGATGAAACTTTCAGGGATCGCCCGTCCGGTATCGGAACGGATGACCAGCCAGTTAACGCCCAGTTCGACCAGGATGGGCAGCCAGAGTTGCAGATCCCGCTCGGTGTAATGCAGAGTATCGGGAAAATAATGGAAACCAAGGCGGCCGGATCGAGTAAGAGGTTGTGAACTTGAATTGCGATTTTCCTGGTTGGTCATTTTGTTCAATCCCTGAAAAATTATTGACGATTAGCGTGTGCCGGTAATGTTACAAGAAACATGCCACTAACCAGAGCCAAACTTACAATCGGAGCGGCCGCATCGAACGCCCGCTGGCTACCCTTCGACTCGAAACCGCTGGCTGAGCTTGTCGAAGCCTGACGGTTGCCCTTCGACAGGCTCAGGGTACAAATGCCTGATGGGGCTGCCTTGCGGGCAGAATGACATCGCCTTGAGCGCAATTTTCCGGGACCGGTTTAGCCGCCTTCACCCAACCCTACAGGAGGTTAACTTCAAGGATTCATGCGAATCCTGCTATAATTTACCCGTTTATGATATTAGTTACCGGAGGAACGGGTTTTATTGGCCGGACGCTGGTGCGGCACTTGCTTTCCAGCGGCCAGGAAGTTCGCACACTACTCAGACCGTCTAAATCGTCTCCTAAATTGCCGCGGGGGATTCCTGTGGAGGCAGCGGTCTCCAGTATGCTCGATGAGCGTAGTTTACGCGCAGCTTTACGCGGCGTGGATACGGTCTTTCACCTGGCTGGAAATGAACGTCACAGCTCGCGCGCCCGGTTGCAGGAAGTCGATATCCAGGGCACGCAGGTCTTGGTCCATGCGGCTGCCCAGGCCGGGGTGCAGCGCATCCTGTACATCAGTCATCTCGGCGCGGACCAGAATTCTGCTTACCCGGTGCTAAAAGCCAAGGGATTGGCCGAGCATGCCATTATTCAATCCGGCGTGCCGTACACCATCTTTCGTTCGAGCGTGGTTTTTGGCCCCGGCGACCAGTTCACCACCGGTATTGCGCGGTTACTGCGTTCCTGGCCCGGACCTTTTTTGCTGCCAGGGGACGGTTCCGGGCTGGTTCAGCCGCTCTGGGTAGAAGATTTAGTCGCCAGTATGTTGATTGCCCTGGAAACGCCCGCGATGGTCAACCAGGTGATTTCCATCGGCGGCGGTGAAGCGATGACCTTCCGCCAGGTGGTAGAGATCATCATGGACAAAATAAAAGTGCGGCGGGTGCTTACCCCTTTTTCTCCGCCCTACCTGCGCATGGGCAGTTTAATGCTCGAACAATTCACCCGTTCGCCCATCTCAGTATTCATGTTGGATTACTTGGCGGCTGACCGTACCACTAACCTGGATACTTTGCCGCGCTTGTTTGGTATTTTACCGGCCCGATTTCATTCGCAAATCAATTATCTGGTATATCGCAAAGGACAACCTGCCCTGAATAAAGGGCTGATCTAAATTATGGGTAAACGCGCTGTAGCCATTCATGGACATTTCTATCAACCCGTCCGCGAGGACCCGAATACCGGCTTGATACCGCGCGAGGACGGCGCTTTCCCGTACCACGACTGGAACGAACGCGTCCACGATCAATGTTACCGGCCCAATGCCGATCAAGGGAACTTTGAATGGCTCAGCTTCGATATCGGACCCACCCTACTCAACTGGATGCTCTCGCACGATCCGATTACGGTTTCCAAGATCATCACCCAGGAGCGCAAGAACTTTCAGCGCTACGGGGTTGGCAATGGCATGGCGCAGCCTTACCACCATACCATCCTGCCATTGGCGGCGTTGCATGACAAAAAAACCCAAATCTTATGGGGAATTGCTGATTTTGAACACCGCTTTGGGCACCGCCCAGGTGGAATGTGGCTGCCCGAGGCAGCAGTGGACGCAGAGACGCTGCTGGTGGCGGCTGAGGCCGGAATCGAATTCACGATTCTGGCGCCCTGGCAGGCAGACGCGGATGAGATGGATGCCAACGTACCCTACTGGGTGGATTTGCCCGGCGGTAAACGGATCGCGGTTTTTTTCTATGACGCAGAATTGAGCATGCGCGTTAGCTTTGACCCCTCTGCAACCTCCAACGCCGACCATTTTCTTCGGGATGTGCTGCAACCGCGTTTCCAGTTCAACGGCACGCACCCGGACGCCAGAGAATTGGTCACGATTGCATCTGATGGCGAGCTGTACGGTCACCACCAGCAGTTCCGCGATAAATTTCTATCCTATCTCTACCATTCTCCTCATAACATGGATGTGGCCGAATATACTTTTCCCGGCTTATGGCTAAAAGTGCATCCGCCGGTAAAAACCGTAAAAATTCACTCCAATACTTCCTGGTCCTGCCACCACGGCATTGCCCGTTGGAAAGAAGCCTGCCCTTGCGGCCCGAGCGGTGATTGGAAATCCACCTTGCGCCAGGCCATGGATCAGCTCGGCGCGCGACTCGACGATATCTATCTTCAGACGCTGCAGCCTTATTGCCTGGACCCGTGGCAGTTGCTCTATTCGTTCATTCGCGTGCTGCACGGAAAGCTACCGCTCAAGGAGCTGATTCAGTCGGCTTGCTCAGCAGACCTGGATGAAGAAACGCTGGTGCGCATTGACTATTTGCTGCGGGCGCAGTTGAACAAACAGCGCATGTTCACCTCTTGTGGCTGGTTCTTCGACGATTTCGACCGTATCGAACCGCGCAATGTGGTCACCTACGCCGCGCAAGCAGTCTGGTGGACGAAAATGGCCGGCGGGGGGGACATGATCGCAGAAGCTCAGGACATGTTTGCCAAAACAAAATCCTGGCGCAGCGGCCTGCGGGCGGATACGATTTTCGCGGCGCACATCGAACGACTGCGCTTCAGCCAGATGGCGTTCCCGTTTATGGAAGAGGAAAGCGAGCGCTACTGATCAGTTGCGCCGGATATACATGCGTTGCGAACCCTGATCTAATAAATTTGACAAATAGGCCCCTTTTTCGGCCAGAACTATTTCCATGGCTACGGGGGCATGTATTTCTAACTAAAGCTTTCTTTCCCACCTTTATTGATTAACCTGCTATCGTAAGAAATAGAGTGAGTGGAAAGTGCTTGTAAAGCTCAAGTCCTGGGCAAGGGGAAAAATGGTTATCTGCTGCTCTAGGAATGAATTCGAGCTCATTTAATCGTTGAAATTTAGCTGATGTAATTTTCGTCTCCTGAAGGTTTTCACCTTGCTTTACATTTGTTCGTTTCTTTGTAACTATATAAGTAACTCCTCAAGTAATTCTTTCTCGGTTGGCATTTTCCCACGTTCTATAACCGCTTTTGCAGCTTCTATTAGAAGTGACCAAGTATTGTTCCATTCATCAATCGAAATGTCCTTCCTTGAGCCATGAGTAATGGCACTTCGTAAACCATAAGATGCTTTTACACGTTCATAGATGGCCATACGATTTGAATGATTCGTTATTAATTGTGATAGGTATAACGCAATTTTGAAAGATAGCTCTGAACTGATATTTGGGAATAAAGACTCTAGGCCACTCCACATATGAAGCAAAGATTGGCTTAAAGAGCCTAGTTTAGGCGCGGTAGCAGTAACTTCTTCTAAAACCATTAAGCCTCTAGATTTCTTAGTGATTTTTCTCCATTCATTTGCCCTGTCAGTAGCTATTTTAAATTGATGGCTTGATAAATTATTTGTCTTGTTATTCAATATGAAACTAAGGGACATCTCAAAAGGCCAAGCTTCAACTGCCCCACTTTCACTTGTGAATCCATTTTGAAGCTCGGGAGGGAGTCGTTTTCGGAAATATTCATTCTCTCGACTGTTTATTCCAGAATAATCGTTTACTGAATAATTAGTAATAAAAGGGGACAAGAATGGAGATAGTCCTTCAATATAAAGCGCAAAACGGATTGCCTGAAAAGCATCGATAGCTTCTTCAAGCGACTGCCGTTTCGTTACACACAACTCGAAATTACAATTGACTAAAAAGATTTCCATTGATTGGTAAGGCAAATGAAGTTTATGCTTAGTTGCTAATACCATCATGTCTAAGGTTGATGTAGTCCATAAACGCTTAAGTAAAATATAATCGCCACACTCGATATGCTCTTCAGGAAAATCCGGGATCATGAAAAGGATAGGAAAATAATAACTATTCGCCATTTTTTTCACCCTATAGGAATCCCCGATCATGAATATGGTATATATAAGTCTTACTTTTTTGGGAGCGTATACTTACGTTGCCATTCGTAAAATTTATTCAGAGCCTCAATCGGTGAAAGCGAATTTATATCCAGCTCGGTAAGTTCATCCAAAAGAGGGTTGGTTTCAGGGAAAAGGGTCATCTGTTGAGGTGTTGTAGGATCTATTCGAACAGCCTTACCGGATGAAGCCTCCAACTGGCGTAAAATCTCGCTGGCGCGCTGCACCACCGGCTGCGGCAGCCCGGCCAACTGCCCGACATGGATGCCATACGAACGGTCTGCGCCACCCGCGACGATTTTGTGCAGGAAAACCACCTTGCCCTCGGATTCGGAAACGGCAACGTTGTAATTGCGCACGCCAGGCAGCAGCTCGCTCAACTGGGTCAATTCATGGAAGTGAGTGGCAAATAATGTGCGCGCTCGCAGCCGAGGATGGTTGTGAATATATTCCACCACCGCCCAGGCTATCGAAAGCCCGTCATAGGTGCTGGTGCCGCGCCCGATCTCATCCAGGATCAGCAGACTGCGCGGGGTGGCGTGATGCAGGATGTTGGAGGTCTCGATCATCTCGACCATAAAGGTCGATTGGCCAGCGTGGATTTCATCCTGGGCGCCAATGCGGGTGAAAATCCGGTCCACCAACCCGATGGTTGCTGAACTGGCGGGCACGTAGCTGCCAATTTGGGCCATCAACACGATCAAAGCCGCCTGGCGCAGAAAAGTGGATTTGCCGCTCATGTTCGGCCCGGTGATGATGCGCACGATCTCGCCATCCTCGAACAGTGCGTCGTTGGGCACGAAGCGTTCACCGCGCAGTCCGCGCTCGACTACCGGGTGGCGTCCGTCGCGAATGTCCAGTACAGTCGAATCGGTCACCACAGGCCGGACATACCCCCCGTTTGCCGCCGTCTCCGCCAGCGAAGCGTAGGTGTCCAGCTCCGCCAGCGCCTGCGCGGTGCCCGTCAGCCGCCGGCTGGATGAGGCCAGCTGTCGGCAAACCTCCTTGAACAGGCGCACCTCGATTTCACGGATGCGCTCTTCAGCATTGAGTACCAGCGTTTCGTACTCTTTCATCTCTGGGGTTATGAACCGCTCGGCGTTCACCAGAGTTTGCTTGCGGATGTACTCAGCCGGAGCCTGGCTGGCTGCACCCCGTGAAATTTCGATGTAATAACCAAAAATTTTGTTGTAACCCACCCGCAGGGTTTTGATGCCGGTGCGCTCGCGTTCCACGTCTTCCAGTTTGGCAATCCACTCGCGGGCATGTTCCGAGGAGGAGGTCACCTCATCCAGCTCGGACGAAAAACCCGGACGGATGATTCCCACATTTTGCAGGGTGGCGGGCGGGTCGTCGCTGATGGCGCTTTCCAGCAGAGTCAACTCAGGTTCGCACGGGTTGACCTGGCTGGCAATCTCCCCCAGCGCCCCTGAAATACCGGCCAAGGATTGTTTGATGTCTGGCAGGGCTTTGAGCGTGGCTCTCAGAGCCACCAGTTCCCGCGGCCCAGCGCTGCCCTGAATGATGCGCGCCGTGATGCGCTCCAGGTCAGCCAGCGGTTTTAATTGGCTGCGCAATTCTGCCCGCTGCAACCCGTTTTCGAGCAACTGGCGGACGCATTCCTGTCGGGTGTTGATCGTTTCCAAATGGAGCAGCGGCTTGCTGACCCACTGGCGCATCAGGCGTTTGCCCATTGGCGTAACGGAGCGGTCGAGCACGCTCAATAACGACCCCTCGGTTTCGCCGCTGCGAATGGTCTCCGTCAGTTCGAGGTTGCGGCGCGTGGAAGCATCCAGCACCATGAAATCATCCAGGGTATAGGTTGCCAGGCTGGTCAACAGCTTGAGCGCGTCTTTCTGATTTTCCTGCAGGTAGTGCAGAATCGCGCCGGCTGCCCGGACTGCTAGGGGCTTGCCGCGCAGCCCAAACCCATCCAGCGACCCAGCGGAAAAATGATGCAGCAGCATTTCCTGACTGCGGCCGGGTTCGAAGCGCCAGGCGGGCAGTTTGGTCAGATGACCCGCCCAGCCGTTCGCCAGTTCCAGCGTATCCGGGTGAAGGATTTCAGCCGGCTGTAAGCGCATCAATTCCGAGCGCACCGCGGTCAGAATATCGCTGCTTTCCAATTCAGTGGTGTAAAACTCGCCGGTGGTGATATCGGCGTAAGCCACCCCGGCGCGGGCTTCATCGATTACCACCGCCGCCAGATAATTATTGTGGTCGCCCTTGAGCAGCGCCGGTTCGATCACGGTACCGGGCGTGACCACTCGCACCACCTCGCGGGCAAATAACCCGCGTTCGGGCTGCTCACCGACCTGCTCGCAGATGGCGACGTGGTATCCTTTGTCGATCAGGCGGGCCAGGTAATTTTCGACAGCATGGTAAGGGATGCCCGCCATCGGAATGCGCATGCCCTTGGCGACATTGCGCGAGGTGAGCACAATATCCAATTCGCGCGAGGTCGTCTCGGCATCCTCGTCGAAGGTTTCGTAAAAATCCCCCAGGCGGAAGAACACGATGGTGCCAGGATATTGGCGTTTGATTTCAAGGTACTGCTGCCGGATGGGTGTGACGTCTTCTGCCATGCTGGAATTCTACGAGGTTGCCTGTAATAAGGCAAGGTTAATCCACGCCAGCTTTGCAACTTCGGGCAGGATGTGACGTAAATAGAGGGAAAGGATAATATCGATGAGTACTCACTTATTACGCCGTTCGCGGATTAATCGAGTAGTCGCCGGGGTTTGCGGGGGACTGGGTGACTTTTTTGGCATCAGCCCGGCCTGGTTTCGCCTGGGATTTTTACTCATGCTGCTGCCAGGCGGCATCCCAGGGATCCTCATCTACCTCATCTGCTGGATCATTATTCCGGAAGGGTGAGCAAATAAGGGGAACTGGGATATAATCGCGCCCATGAGTGAAAAACGAGCGCAATTTATCCCCTTTAATGCAGTCAACGAATTTTTATTGCCTGAATATCGCCTGAAAATTCTTCAACAGGCCTTTTCCGAGCTCAACAGCCTGCCGGAAGGCCGTCGGAATGCCATCAGCCGGCTGGTGAAAAAACTGGTCACCGTCGCCGGGTTCCGCAACAGCGCGCTGGCGCCCGCGCCCATGAAAGCCCGGGCAGCGGTCTCGGCATTCGAAAAATCAGCCGAATTTTCCGGCCAGATCATGGGCGCCTGGTATGAGCTGCACCCGGAATTGGCTCAGAAAGCCTATGAGCTGCTCAAAGCCCGCAACTGGGAATTGCTGCCGCTGGATGCTGATCGCAGCAAACTGCCCGGTTTTCTGACTCGCTGGCCTCAGGCCGAGACCTTCGAAGTATTGGACGACGCTTATGCTGCTCAGTACCCTGCTGACGGCGAACACGAGTACGACATTAATATGATGATCGCCTGGCTGAGCGGCCGGTTACCGGTTGACATGGTGGAAAATGTGGCTGAGGTAGAAGCGGGCGAGTAAAACCCCGATTATTCCTCATCCTCGAGCGAGTGTTCTTCGTCAAACTCAAAAGGCAGCTCTTCGGCTTCGCTCATATCCGTGAGCGGTGTCAAATCAATATCGCCGAACAAAGTTGTTTGTTCGGCTGCCACGATATGGCGTTTCACCAGCTCGAGCATGGCTAAAAATGTGACAATAATCTCAACCCGCGGCATACTTTTCCCCAGGATCGAGCGGAAGGTGCTGGTTTTTAGGTTGCGCAAGTGCGACAGAATGGACTGAATTTTCTCGCGGATGGTGATGCGCTGCATGGCGACCACTTTATCCAGCGAGGTCAACGCGGCTTTATTGAAGAATACGCTACGGGCAGCGTCCATGAAATCAACCAGGGTAATGCCGCTCAGGTCTAGTTTGACCTGAGTGGCCGTTACCGGCGGGGGAGCCAGCCGCAGGTGGGTTTGCAAACCAGCTGCTTCGCGTTGGTTCAGATAGCCCGCCAGTTCCTTAAAGCGCTTGTAAAGGATTAACTGCCTTGCAAGGGCTTCGGCGGGGTCTTCCTCATCAGATCCGAGGTGGTCTACGGGTGGGCGCGGCAGCAGCGCGGCGGATTTGATCTGCAGCAGGCGGGCTGCGATCACCAGGAACGCGGAGACCTCGGCAGCATTTCGATCCTGCAGGGCGCGCAGGTATTCCAGGTACTGGTCCGTGACCTGCGCCAGCGCCAGGCGGGTAATATCCAGCTCGGCGTGTTCGATCAGCTCCAACAGCAGATCGAGTGGCCCTTCATAGACCGCCGTGGCAACCTGGTATCCCTCCGTTTGATGTCCTGCGACTTGGAAACTCACGCCCGCTATTATAGCATCGGAATGACTGCCCCGGCAAAATGACCGGTTTTAGGCGTATTTGCGCGCCTGACGGTATAATTTGCTTATGGCAAAATCTCAACTGTCTCATATTGATGAAAGCGGAAAAGCTCATATGGTGGATGTCGGCGCCAAGCCAGAGACCGAGCGCACTGCCGTTGCCCGCGGCGAAGTGATTTTAAAACCGGAAACCCTGGCATTGATCAAAGCCGGTTTGATGAAAAAAGGCGATGTTTTAACCGTCGCCCAACTGGCGGGTATCATGGGCGCCAAAAAAACTTCCGAATTGATCCCGCTATGCCACCCGATACCCATCCACCAAGTGGCCGTCGAGTTGGAATTGGACGACCGGCTGCCCGGGGTGATCATCTCTTCCCGACTTAAAACCGCTGGCAAGACCGGCATCGAAATGGAAGCGCTGACCGCCGTGGCTGTGGCTGCCCTGACGGTTTATGACATGGTAAAAGCTGTTGAAAAGACTGCCCGCATCACCAATATCCGCCTGGTCGAAAAACGCGGCGGCCAAAGCGGCGATGTGATCAACGAATAAGGTTAGATTGGAACCTGGATGCCCACCCTTACTCTTTTATTTTTTGCCCACCTGAAAGAAATCGCTGGGGTTGACCGCACGGCTATGGTTCTTCCGGCCGGCGCCACCGTCCAGCAACTCAAAGAACAGCTTCTGCGCAAGATTCCGAGTCTGGCGACGGCATTGCCCACCGTGCTGGTGGCTATCAATCGGGATTTTGCCTTTGACGAGGACGTCATTCCTGATGATGCTGAGGTAGCGATTTTCCCGCCGGTCAGCGGCGGCAGTGATCAGCCAACCATCTTTCAGGTTACCCAAGATGTTCTCGACCTGGATGATTTACTTGATCGCATCACCCTGACTTCCACCGGCGCAGCGGCGGTTTTTACCGGCATGGTGCGCGGCATCACTTCACGCGGTGAAGCGCATGAGACCATCGCGCTGGAGTATGAGGCGTATGTGCCTATGGCAGAAGCCAAAATGGCGCAGGTGGCGGACGAGATTCGAGAACGCTGGCCAGCCGTGCAGGGCATTGCCATTGTCCAGCGCATTGGTTACCTGACCCCGCGAACGCCCACGGTTTTAATTGCCTGCACGGCTGCCCACCGCGACACCGGTGTGTTCGAGGCTGCCCGCTTCGGCATCGACCGTCTCAAAGAAATCGTCCCAATTTGGAAGAAAGAAATCCTTTCCAATGGCGAGGTATGGATCGAGGGCGATTACCATCCGCATAAGGGAGATTAAACAGCCGATGCCCAATATCCGCTGCGTTGATTGCGGTTCGCCCTATCCATCTCAGGGTGTACCATTCCGCTGCCAGGAATGCGGCGGCATTTTTGATTATGATGGCGCGTTTCATTTTTCACCGGCTCAGCTCGAACCGGACTTGCCGGGTTATTGGCAATATCGTCACGCCTTTGCTCTGCCGGCTGGCGCGCCGGTAGTCACCCTGGGGGAAGGCAATACCCCATTGCTGTGGGAAGATGTTGCCGGCGAAAAACTGGGGCTGAAGTTCGAATCGCTGAACCCGACCGGCTCATACAAGGACCGCGGCAGTGCGGTGCTTGCCAGTCAACTGCTGGCTCGCGGCGTCAAGCAGGCGGTCGAGGACTCGTCCGGGAATGCCGGCGCTTCTTTTGCAGCCTACGCCGCGCAGGCCCGGCTGCCTGGCCGGGTGTACGTCCCCGAATCCGCTTCGGGGCCTAAACGGCAGCAAATCGAAGCCTACGGCGCGGAGCTCATGCGCATCCCCGGGCCGCGCTCTGAAGCGGCCAAAGCGGTGCTGACCCAGGTCGAGCAGGGGGTGCCATATGCCAGCCACGCCTATTTACCGTTTGGGCTGGCGGGTATTGCCACCATTGCCTATGAAATTTGGCAGCAAATGGGACGCACTGTCCCAGCCACGCTGATTGCCCCGGTGGGACACGGTGGCTTGCTGCTCGGGATTGTGCGCGGTTTTCAGTCATTGGTAAATGCAGGATTGAGCAGCGCCGAGCCCTATTACGTCGGTGTGCAGGCTGCGGCCTGCGATCCGGTGGTACGCGCCTTTGAACACGGTCTGGATGCCATGCAATCTGCGCCAGAGCTGCCGACGTTGGCGGAGGGGGTGCGGGTACGCACGCCGGTGCGTGCCCGGGCTTTGATCGAACACATCACGCCGGGCAAAGGGACATTCATTTCCATCGCCGAAGCTGAAATTCAATTTTCCTACCAGCAGCTAGCCCAGCGCGGATACTATGTTGAACCGACTTCCGCCCTGGTCTGGGCAGCGTACCGTGAATTGCATCGTAACCTGCCGAAACCGGCGGTTGCAGTTTTAAGCGGAAATGGGTTAAAATATATTCCTACAAGCTAAACCCCTCTTTTGGAGGGCCATACACCAGAACTGGTGGAGCGCGAGCTACTTGATCCGGATGGTTGAGGTGGCTTCCGCTCCCCGAGTTCCCAGGAGGACTCGTTGGACAATCTTGCTGCACCGCACGCACAAGAGTCGCCGGCCGAATTGGCAGAGCGGCTCCATTTAAATTTTAAGGACATGCTACTGCTCAGCCGGGCATTAACTCACCGCTCCTTCCTCAATGAGCACACCGAGGCGTTGGAGGATAACGAGCGTCTGGAATATCTGGGAGATGCCATCCTCGATTTTATCGTTGGGGTGTGGTTGTATCATCAATACCCCGAAATGGCTGAAGGCGATTTGACCCGAATGCGCTCCGCTTTGGTGCATACCGAACAACTGGCAGAATTCGCCCGGAAAATCATGCTGGGGAACGCCATGCGGCTTGGTCGCGGAGAAGTTCAGGCTGGCGGCCGCCATCGGTCAGCGCTGCTTTGTGATACCTTCGAAGCAGTGGTCGGATCCATTTATCTGGATTCCGGCATCGACGCGGTTAACGCCTTTATGCATCCGCTGCTGCAAGAAGCCGCTGAAGATATCCTGCTCAACCACAAGAACGAAGATCCCAAGAGCCGGCTGCAAGAGTGGGCGCAGTCGCAGGGGTTCCAGGCGCCGCAGTACATTACGCGCAACGCCCACGGTCCCGACCATTCGAAAACTTTTGAATTGGAAGTGATCATTGCCGGAACGGTTTACGGTTACGGCGCCGGACCAAGCAAGTCCGCGGCCGCCAAAGCCGCTGCCCGCATGGCGCTGCTTAAACTTGGGCAGGTTGAATAGAAATCTCGCACCCGACAGGAAACTGCATGCTTTCTCGCTTAAAATCGCTGGAACTACATGGGTACAAAACGTTCGCCAGTCGAACCATCTTTGAATTTCCCGGCAACATAACTGCCATTGTCGGGCCAAACGGCTCCGGCAAATCCAATATTGCCGATGCGCTGCGCTGGGTGCTGGGGGAGCAGTCTTACAGCTTGTTGCGCGGGCGCAAGACCGAGGATATGATTTTCTCGGGCTCCGAGCAGCGTCCGCGCGCCAGCATGGCATCGGCGGCGATCACTTTTGACAATGATGACGGCTGGTTGCCGATCGATTATAGTGAAGTCTTGCTGGCCCGCCGGGCTTATCGCGACGGTCAAAATGAATATGTGCTGAACGGTCAACGCGTGCGCCTGAAAGAAATTTCCGAACTGCTGGCGCAGTCCGGGTTGGCCGAACGCACCTATACCGTCATTGGCCAGGGGTTGGTGGATGCCGCCCTGGCGCTCAAACCAGAGGAACGCCGCCGGTTTTTTGAAGAAGCCGCTGGCATTGGTCTGTATCGCTCGCGCCGCGAGGAAGCGATTAACCGCCTGGACGCCACCCGCCGCAATCTGGAGCGGGTGTTGGATATTCTGGGCGAACTGGAACCGCGGCTGAAGAGCCTCGAACGTCAGGCAGCCCGGGCGATCGAGTATGACCGGATCAAGGCTGATTTGCAAATTTTGTTGCGCGACTGGTACGGCTATCACTGGCACCGTATGCAGGGGGATGTTACCCATGCGCGGGATGTGCTGCATGTGCAGGAACAAAAGCTCGACCAGGCTCAGCATAAATATGAGGAAGTGGACCAGCGCGTAAAAGAATTGCGCGAACAGTTGTCCGGAGTGCGCGGCCGTTTGAACGGCTGGCACAGTCAATCTGCGGAACTGCACAATGCGCGCGAGAAGGTTAACCGGGCATTGGCGGTGCTCGATGAGCGCCAGCGCGCACTGGCCGATCAACAGGCGACGCTGCAATTCGATCTTGCCCGGGTTGAAGAAGAAGAACACCTGCACCGCGACCGGTTGAGCAGCATGGAAGCTGAACGCGAGCGTTTGCAGTCTGAGCTGGATGATTCTGAAGCGCAGTTGGAAAAAGTACGCGGCGCGCTGACAGAGCGTGAAACCAGCCGCAGCCGGTTGGAGAAAAATGTCCGCGAGCTGCGCCGGCAGCTTCTAGCCAGCGAGACCCAGCAGGTGCAGTTCAAAGCCCATCTGGGAGAGATCAAAAACCGGCTGGAAATTTTGCGTAAAAACCTGGAAACTGCTCAGGTTGCCATGGAACCGGCTGAAAAGGCCGTCCAAAGCACAAATAACCGGCTGGATGAAATGCGCAGCACCCAGGATAAGGCTGAAACGGAGCGCCAGGCATTGGAAAGTGACCTGCGCGAGCTTCAGACGGGGGTGACCAGCGCTGAAACCCGGCGCAAACAGGCCCAGGATGAGCTGGCGCGCGTTAGCGGTGAAAAGACGCGCCTGGTAACCCAGTTGGAAGTGCTCGAGCAGGCCGAACGCAGTTTGAGCGGGCTGAATCAGGGCTCCAAATCGGTGTTGCAAGCCGCCCAGCAGGGTCAATTGACCGGGCAGTACACCTCATTGAGCCAGATGATCGAGGTACCCAGCGAATACGAGCAAGCCATCGCAGCCGTGTTGGGTGAAACGCTAGAAGGGATTACTCTGGCCGGAAAAACCGATCCCGAAAAGGCATTGGAATTGTTGGCCAGCGGTGAAAAAGGCCGTGCCATTCTGTATCCGCTGGACTGGCTGCGCCTGGAAGCCGCGCTCAAGTCTCCCAAGGATGCAGATTGCCTGGGAGTGGCTTCGCAACTGGTGCACGTCAAAGATGGCAGCCAGCCCGTGGTAGATTTGCTGCTTGGGCAGGTGTTGGTGACGCGCGACCGCAAGAGCGCCCGACGCCTGGCAGCTTCACAGCCCATTTATGTGCGCGTAGTCACCTTGCAAGGCGAGGTATTCAGCGGCAGCGGAGCAGTTACGGCCGGGCAGGTGAACCGGTCTGCGCTGCTCACGCGCCCGCGCCAATTGCGCGAGGCGAAGGATGCCCTGGCAGAGGTAGAGGCTCGCCTGAGCAAAGCGGATGCTGCAGCAAAACGGGCTGCGCAAGAGCTTGAGCAAGCGCGCGAAGCGTTGCAGGCGAAGGAAAAAACCTTGCGCGAACTGGACCAGTCCGTCCGCCAATCGGCTCGTATCCTGCAGCAGGCAACGCTGGAGTACGAGCAGGCGCGCCAGAAACGCGACTGGCAGCAGGGTCAACTGGCCAATTTTCAAGAACAAATCAAAAAGAGCGAGGTCGAACGCAGCGCGAACAAGCAGACGCTGGATAAATGTGAAGGGGAAGCCGAATCGTTGGAACTGCAAATTCGCGATGTTCAGCGCAGCCTGGATGAACTTCCGGTCAATGAGTTCCAGGCGCAGGTCGTGCATTGGAACACCCAGACTGCCCTGGCTGCCCGCAGCCTCAAAGACGCTGACCGCCGCCTGGAAGAATACCGCCAGGCTTTGCAAACCAACCTGAATCAGCAGCGCACCTTCCAGGAGCGCAAGGAGCAGGTGCAAGCCGCTCAGCAGCTGCATGACCAGGAAAAACACGAGCAGCATCTCAAAGAGGCCGAGCTTAATGTTCAAATTGAAACGTTGCGCGTCCAGATCGAGCCAGAAGAGCAGCAATTAGCGCAAATCGAAGAACGCTACGAGCACCTGCAGGGTGATTTAGCGGCCGCTCAACAGGCTGTTGGCGTAGCGGAACGCTATGCAACCCAGGCGCAACTTGAATCCGGCCGGCTGCGCGATTCGCTTGACTCGCTGCGGCACCGCATCGAAGAAGATTTCGGGCTGGTAGCTTTTGAATACAAAGAAGACATTTCAGGACCCACGCCGCTGCCGTTCGATGGCCTGGTCCAGCAGCTGCCAGTGGTGGTACAAATCCCGAATGAATTAGAAGAATCCATCAACCGCCAGCGCAACCAACTGCGGCGCATGGGGGCCATCAACCCGGAAGCCCGGAGTGAATTCCTGGATGTCAAGGAACGCTTCACTTTCCTGAATGGCCAGGTATCCGACCTGCGCAAAGCGGACGAGGACCTGCGCCAGGTGATCACCGAGCTGGACGAACTGATGAAGACCGAGTTCCGCAAGACTTTCAAAGCCGTTGCAGCAGAATTTACCGTGCTGTTCACCCGATTATTTGGCGGCGGCACGGCGCGGTTGGTGCTGCAGGATGAAGATAACCCAACCGAGGGGGGGATCGACATCGAAGCCAAACTGCCCGGCCGGCGCGAGCAGGGACTTTCGCTGCTTTCCGGCGGCGAGCGCTCGCTGACGGCGGTTGCGTTGATCTTCTCGTTGCTGAAAGTTTCACCAACGCCGTTCTGCGTCATGGATGAGGTGGACGCCATGTTGGACGAAGCTAATGTTGGCCGCTTCACGGAATTGCTGCGAGAACTAAGCCAGACCACCCAGTTTATTGTCATCACCCACAACCGTAATACGGTGCAGGTGGCCGATGTAATTTACGGCGTGACCATGGGCAAAGACTCTGCCAGCCAGGTGATCTCGCTCAAGCTGGACGAAGTGCCCGAGGAACTGGTGCGCGCGCGGTAAGGGATTATGGTTTTCAGTCTGGCTGTCCGAATAGTATAGGAACACAAAAAGTAGAGGCGGCTCGCGAGCCGCCTCTACTATCAAAATTATAAAGATGCTTGAGATAAATGAATTTCGAGTGTTTTGCACCGCTATGGCGGTGCAAAACACTCGATTAAGATAAACCCGCCCCAAGACTGGGGCGGGATGGGCGGGGTTGATAACTTTATGGCATCCAGGATTCGATTAAGATTCACGGGGCGGTTGGCGAGCCGCCCCTACCTTCTATACATTCTGGGATGCTGCCAGTCTTCGTCTATTGCGCCAGCGTCGATGGGGTGGCTGGAATGGTCGGAACTTTGCCCAACCAGTTATCGAAGGTCTCGATTTTCATCTCAGCCTTCACACTTGTCAGCCATTCAGTGAATTTATCCTGTTTGATCTTATCGAGTTCGTCGCTGGTTGCCGGGCGGGTTTCCCGTCCCAGCAGCTGGATGATATGCCAGCCAAAGCTGGTATTGACCGGCTTGCTGATCTCCCCAGTTTCGGTCAGGGCAAATGCAGCGTCCGCGAATTCGGTAACCATGGCGCTTTTGTTGAACCAGCCAAGATCGCCGCTATTATTCTTATTGCTTTCATCGGTGGAGAATTCGGCAGCCAGAGCAGACCAATCCTGCCCGGCGGCTAATTTCCCTTCGATGACGGCAGCTTCTTCTTCGCTGGCAACCAGGATGTGGCGCGCCCAAATGTAGTCCGTCGTCGAGACGATATCCTTGGTGACCTCTGCCAGGACTTTATCATAGATCAAGCGCGCCCGGAAAATCTCGCGGAATTGTTCCTCGTTGAACTGGGCATCGGTCTCGAGTGATAAGGCGTAATCGCCATAGCTTTTCTGATAACCCTCGAGGGTGTAAGGCGTAGCTGTTGGCGCCGGGGTTGGCTCTTCGGTCGGCGTTGCGCTAAGGTCTTCGGTCGGGGTAGCTGTGGCGGCCTCGGGGGTTGCGGTCGGTCCGGTTGTCGCAGTCGGTCCAGTTGTCGGGGTTGGGGTGGGTGGAACCAATGTCAATTGCTGCGGCGAGAGGGTTGCGGTGGCAAAGGGGATCGATGTCGGTTCCGGGGTGGGGGTGCCGTTGGCAAAGTATCCAAACGCCTCTTGCAGCGCGATATCGATCTCTTCTTCGCTTACCGTAATCCCCATTTTTTCAGCTTGCTTGGCGATAACGACGTCATTGATCAATTCTTCGACAACCTGATCGCCCATCACCTCTTCAGTGTTGAGCATGCTCAGGTTTTGCTGAATTTGCTGAGTGAAATAATTTGCCGAGTTTTGATCAAAGCTGAACATCTGAGCGTATTGCTGCAGGGTCAACGTGTTTTGAATCAGCTGGTAACGGTCGTAGCGGACGCGCGCTTGAAAATCAGCCAGGCTGATCTTTGTGCCGTCCACGGTGGCTACCGGTTTGTTTTTCTGCAGTACCAATTGGTCGAGCACGCCGTAACCGAGGATCAGCACAATCAGCGCTGCAATAGCGATGGTCGCTGCAGTGACCATGGTGCGCTGTCGATGTTCGCGTTCGACCCGGTTTTGCTGTTTACGGGTGACATGCTTCGCTTGGGGTGTCTTAGCCATAAACTTACCTTTCGTTCCTAAATCAAAAAGGGCACTCAGCCGGAAGGCCTATGCCCAGGTTGTCATCCTAAGGTTGTTTTAGCGGACGTACTCGGTCCACTCTTCACCTACGAAGGGAAGAAGGGCCAGGTGGCGCGCTCGTTTGATTTCGCGGGCCAGCTCGCGCTGGTGGCGGGCGCAGGTGCCGGTTTGCCGGCGTGGGCGGATTTTGCCGTCGTCCGTAACGTAGCGGCGCAGCATATCGACAGCTTTATAGTCGATCAATACATTTTTATCGGCGCAGAACGCACAGATTTTGGGGCGCGCCACAAATCGGCGCGGGCCACCACCTTGCTGCTCATTCTCGCTTTGGTTGTTTTCAGCCATTCGTACTTACTCCTAAAAAGGGTACTCGCTGTCCGCTTCTTCGCCTTCGATTGGCTCAGCGGTAGCGTTGGTGTTAATGTCACGGCGTTCTCCAAGCATCATCATTTCACTGGCAACGACTTCGACGGTGCTGTGCTTGTTGCCTTCAGCATCATCCCATTTCCGGGTCTGCAAGCGGCCTTCGATATAGACCTGTTGGCCTTTGGTCAGGTATTGCTTGCAAATTTCCGCCAGGTTACCCCAGGTGACGATGTTAAACCACTCTGTTTCGGTGTGGCGTTCACCATCTGCGGTGTTCCAGGTGCGGCTGGTGGCAACCGTGAAGGTCGTGACCGGTCTGCCGGAAGGCGTATAGCGCATTTCGGGATCGCGGCCCAGATGACCGATGATCATGACTTTATTCAATCCGCGGCTCATGACGACTCCTTGAGAACCGAAATGACAAAACGATCGATCGACTCATTAGTCACGATTGATAATGGAATACCGCATAACGGGTTCCAGGAAGCGCATATTGCGCTCCAATTCCGCGCTAAAAGCGGGGGGCAGCTGCATTTCGACGAGAACATACTGGCCTTCGCGGCGCTTATTGATCTGATAAGCGAGGCGACGTTTGCCCCAGTTGTCGATCTTCGCAATAACGCCGCCGGCTTCGGTAATCCACCCCTGAACCTTTTCGACGAGACCCTTAACAGCAGTTTCGTCCAGATCAGGCTGGATGATGAAGACCAATTCATAGTTGCGCATTGGTTGGAATCCTCCTTTCCACGGGATTGCCCTCTGACAGCGCCGTTGGCGCAGCAAAGAACGGAAAGCAGCAACGTGCTTCTGGCTACTTACGCGGATACTAGTTTAACACAGATTTGAACGATATGGAAGGGGAGGTTCTGCGTCAAGTGCCACGTGCCATGTGCCAAGTAAAAGCCTCCCCTGCGTCCGGTATCAACATTCTGTAGTAGGGGAGGGCTTCCACGCCCTCCCGCTTTTGGGACAGCCCCTACAAAAATTGTTATGTTTACAAGACCTATCTAGTCTGCGAAATATTCATCCTCCAACCACATCACTGGATTTTGATCGATATAGTCCCAAATATTGCCATAATCATCCTCGTTTCGGATGCAATGGTCATAATAAGACCGCTGCCATAAAATGGCATTTTGGGTTCCTTTGATCTGGTTGAACCGTCTATTTGTGAACGATTTCATCCGGCCAACCAAATCTGACAATGATAGGGCTCGAACTACGCCTTGGTCTAGGACCACAATGAGGTGGATGTGGTTTGGCATGATGACAAATTTTTCGATGGTGACGTCAGAAAAATTCTCATTTATGTACGCAATTGATTTTTCGACTTCGATACCAATTGGGGTTAATTTGACCGATGGGAAATCATCTTCTCCAATGGTTATGACTGATAATATATTTTGGCGATTTTCGGTGCAAATTGTGACAAAATAAGCGCCGTTAAGCGAATAATCGAAATTTTTCAAACGGTTTGGTTTACGCGATGGCCGATTCATTTTGGTGGAGACCATAATTTGTTTAGTATATTAATTATTTAGGAAAAACGAAGAATTGTAGGGGAGGGCTTCCATGCCCTCCCGTTATTTCCGACTTATCAAGGACCATCTCAAAAGCGGGCGCGCAGTGCGCGTCCCTACGATATGTATCCCTTTATATCCTTTGCTGCCGGTTGATCCTTGCTCTCGATCAAGGCGCGTGCCTGATCGATCCGTCCCCACGTGTTGACCAGCAGAACACCCACCACCCGCCCGCCGTCGAAATAATACACAACCCCGGTGCGGTATGGATCCTGCCAGTCGCCGATCATGGGCAGGCGTGGGTCGATGACGCCGATCATTTCGAATCCCAGCTCGAACAGGTCTGAATAGGCAAAGGGTAAATGAGTGTAACGCACCGGTTGGCCGGTCATGGCTGCCCCGGCCAATTTTCCGCTAAGGTTGGCGTTTTCCTCATGCTCGGTGCGGATGGCGCGGTTGAGCGCCGGGTTGAAGAACCGGATCACGTCGCCAGCCGCATAGATATCCGCAGCCGAGGTTTGCAGCGACTCATCCACCACGATTCCATTGTCAACCTTCAAGCCGGCAGTTTCAGCCAGGCGGGTATTGGGACGAATGCCAAGTCCGGCGACAACCACGTCCACGTCAAGCGTCAATCCGCGGTTTGTCTGGATGACCATCCGGCCATCGTGCGCCTCCACGCTGGATACAAGATGCCCGGGATGCACCACCACGCCTTTGTTTTCATACATTTCGTTGATTTGCAAGGACATTTCAGCGGGCACTAACCGGGCAATAATCCCGTCTTCCGGGAACACCATGGTGACCTTATTGCCTTGCATCGTCAACGCGGCAGCGATTTCTGAGCCAATATAGCCGCCGCCAATAACCGCAAAGGTTTTGCCTTCATTCGCCAAAGCGCGAAGTCGCTCGTAGTCGGCGTAGGTACGATAATAAATGACCTTGCCGGTCTCCTCCGCCAGGTGAATGGGCATGCCGCCCGTGGCCAGCAGTAACCGATCGTAGTGGTATTCTGCGCCCTGATCATCCACGCAGAACTTTTTATCCGGGTCAAGCGAGAGGATTTCCCGTCCCAGGTGGAAGTCAACGTTGAACTTGTCAGTTCCGCGCCAGATTTGCTCGACCTTCTTTTTTTTGGTCCATAACCCTTTAGAAAGCGGCGGCCGGTCATACGGCGGGACATTCTCCTGGCTGACCAGGACGATTTTGCCGTCCGTATCATGTTCGCGAATACCTCGGATGGCTGCATCGGCGGTCATCCCGCCGCCGACAATCAAATAACGCGTGTTCACATTGGCCATTGGTTTTCCTCCTCGGCTGTTTACATTACGATACGGCTAATAGCCCGGATGGATCTGCGCGCAAATAAAATGACCTGAAGGCAGCAGTCTCCTCGAGGGCTATGCGTATAGCTTTTTCAAGGTCGCCGGCAGTTGCCATATCCGGCACGCCAGCTTCTGCCAGCACCACCAAACGGTCGTCCATTTCAATCGAACGGACAAAGCCGCGTGCGATCAACCAGCGAATTCCAAGACGAACCGTATCTTCGCGCTGGTTGAGAAGTCCGGCAAATTGACCGATCGCTATTTCACCGGCGCGGGTGCGCAGCGCGTGGCGCACCAACCCGCCCAGTTGTGTCAGGAAAACCTGGGGATCGTCGGACGCTGCCTGGACGGCAAATAATGCCACCACCTCTGGCTGAACTTGATCCAACGCCAGTTTCAATTCTATACGGCCGGGCGGGGGATTCCAGATTACCAGAATTTCGGCCGGCGTCAGGTGAGCACGCGGCAGTCCTTTTGGTTCACCGTTGGCGCTTCCTTCACGCCAGATGACGCCTTCAGATTTGGCGATCACCATTGCGAGATCTTTCAACGGGTCGCTCGAAGCGCGATAATCCAGCACCTGCCTGAAAGCGGAAGTTAGAGTTTTCTCGGCCTCAGGCTGATCACGAACGCGCACACGCGAAGCAACCCATTCCAGTTGCACTTCCAGCCCGCCCCGGTAGTTGCTTGTGCGGGCAGTGAAGGCCAGGTCAAACCGGTCTTCCGGTATCAGGTCGCGTACGCCTTGCCACCAGAGCACGCGCCGGAATGCGCCGTTTTCGTCCTCGATCATCACCTGCAGATGTTCACCGGTTTTGCCGATGGAGGTCACCTCCACAGCCTTCACGTTACACACGGCCAGCAAAATCGCCGGGTTCCCTGCGCCAAATGGCGCCAGCCGCTCCAGGTCGGTAACTGTTTCCAGGGTGAGATCGTCGAAGTGCAAATAGGCGTCGATGGCCAGGCGGCGGGTCAGATCCAACCCCACCGCTTGCTGCTTTACTGAATTCGCCACGCGTTGACGGAACTCGGGCAAATTGGCAGGGTCGAGCGACATGCCGGCTGCCATGGGGTGACCGCCAAAACCAAGCAGCAGATCGGCGCCAGCGGCGATCGCTTCGGTGATATTAATGCCTTCAACCGAACGAGCAGACCCACTAGCCGGTTTGTCCGCAGGTGAAGTCAGCAGAATGGCCGGTTTATTGAAGAGTTCCACCAATCGGCTGGCGACAATGCCGTTTACCCCGCCCGGCCATTCAGGATGATTCAAAATGAGGACGGGTGAAGCAGCCAGCGCCGGATCGCGCTCGATCATCGCCAGCGCCCCCTGCAAGACCTGCTCAGTCATGAAGCGCCGCTCGCTGTTCAAGCCTTCCAGCCGGGCAGCGAAATCAGCAGCTTTCGTTGGATCATCCGTGGTTAAGAAATCCACCACCGGGTTGGCGTCAGCAAGCCGGCCGATGGCGTTCAAGCGCGGGCCGATGACAAAGCCGATATGCTGCTCGGTCAGCCGGGAAGGGTCTAGCTCGGCGCGTTCGTAGATCGCTTGCAGCCCGGCTCGATGCGGGTTGCGGAGTTGCGCTAATCCAAGCTGCACCAGATAACGCACATCGCCAGTCAGCCCGGCAACATCCGCCACGCAGCCTAAAGCCACCAGATCCAGTTGTTTGCTGGCCAATTCCGGCTTGCCTTCGCATTCGCACAGCGCTTTTGCCAGTTGGTAGGCGACTCCCACTCCTGCCAGTGTCCGCAGGGGATGTTCAGGAGACAAGCGTTGCGGATTGACCACTGCATACGCGTCCGGCAAGGTCTCGGGCAAGCTGTGATGGTCGGTGATGATGAAGTCAACATCCTGTTCGTGGGCATATTGGGCTGCATCATGGGCGCTGATACCCGTATCACAGGTGAGAACCAGATCTACCCCCGCGTCAAGGAATTTAACCAGACCGGGTAGATTCACCCCGTGCGATTCTTGCGCGCGAACGGGGACATGGTACTGCACGTTGGCGCCTAATTCGCGCAGCACGCCAACCAGCAGGGAAGTTGCAGTCTGGCCATCCACGTCGAAATCACCCCAGACACCGATACATTCACCTTTGCGCAGCGCAGCCTGTAGCCGGTCGACTACTGTTTGCATGTCCGGCAGGTCGAAAGGGTCGGCCGGCTGGTAGAACTGTGTATCTAAAAATCCCCTGGCTTGCTCCCAGGTGGTAACCCCACGGTTGACCAGCGCCCGCGCCAGCAGTTCGTTCCCGCCCAGGCCGCGCAGCAATTCTGCAGGAACGGCCAGTGTCGGATCGGGGTCGATCCAGTGGGTGGGCAAATTCAGTTTCACACTACTATCCTACCGCAAAAGAGGTTAAAACGCGATTTCGCTGATTTGTTCGAAATCCAGGTCAAACCCGCTGCTGTCATTACCTTCCTCGTCCGCAGCATCGTCTTCCATTTTAGCAGCGCTCTCGCCGCGGTCGCACAGCGAGCGATAATTGCAGTAGCGGCACATGCGTTCGTCGCCGGTCAGCGGGAAATCAGTCTCGCTGGCATTGACCGCATCCGCAATCAAGCCCTGAAGAAATTTTCGATCCTGGTCGAACTGGTCGATGGAGTAAGGGAAACGCTCCGGGTTGCGCGGATCTGCGGTGAACCAGTAAACCAACTCGATCTCTTCCGGCTTGATAACTGCGCCATTATTGAGCAGGTTGCCGGCCTGGGCCAGCAGAAAAGGATACAACCGTGTCTGAATCCGGCGGCTGAGCAGCGCGCGCTTTGGCTTCCGCAGGCTGGTTTTCCAGTCCACGACAACCGCGCGCTCGCCCGGAGCGATGGCCAGCAGATCATATTTGGCAATCAGGCGGTAATTGCCAAAGGGCGCGGACAGCGTGTGTTCCACCAGCCGCCGCTCAGGCAGGGGTTCGGGCGCACTGGACAAATAAGCTTGCCACCATTCGGCCAATTCAGGTTCGCTGGCAGTGGCTCCGACCAGTTCAGCAGCCAGACCGGACTGGTACTGTTGAATCATCCGGTGAAAGCGTTCCCCCAGCAGCATGTGTCGTTCCACCGCCAGTATGGGTTCTGAACGAATGGCCGGCCAGGCCAATTTTTTTAGATGACGCAGCTCGAAGCGCCGCGGGCAATCGACAAAATCCTGCAGGTTATTCTGGCTGAAGGCAAAATTAGCGGGAATCTGCATTGTGCGTTTCCTTCCAATAAGCGCTCAGGTGAACAAACGGCAGCGAGGCCTGGTTTTCACGCGTTCCACCGCCATCCTGACCGTTGTTCCAGGTGACCGTCAGCATGCGGCGCGCCCGGGTGATGCCGACGTAGAAAAGGCGCAGCCGTTCCGCGCAGTAATCCAGTCGCGCCTGGACGGTGGCCAATCCTTCCTCCAGGTACAGCGCTGCCGGGTCGCCAGCCATGACGGCCTTCAGCCGGGAAAGGGCTTCCGCTTCCAGGTTGAGTTTGCCGCGGATGAATTTTTTTTCCGGCATGTACTGGTCATATTCCTGCGCCGAAGGGAAGTCATAATTGCTGGCAGACAGCAGATAAACCCGGTCCCATTCCAGGCCCTTGGCTTTGTGGATAGTGGCCATGGCGACCTTGCCCTTATGCTGGTCGGGGTCGAAACCAATTTCTTCCTCAGAAAAGCCATCTAATCTGCGCTGATTGGCCGCAACATCCGCCAGTTCCAGCGCATAATTCCAAAGATGCCATTCCGGGTGGGTTTGGGCTGAACGTTCGAGCAGCAGCGCGATTTTGTGCCCCAGCGCCAGCCGGGTAGGTTCACCGAACAGATCCTGTGCGATGGTCAAGATCAACTGGTCGATCGGCAGCAGCACGGCTTCCTGCCAACCACGAACCAACTGCTGAAAAATTTCCAATTCCTGGATGGCAGCACTGTCCACGCCCTGCGCATTCAATTCTTCCAGCCAGGTGACGCCAACCCGCGGCCAAAGGAAATCCTCGACTTTTAGGTTGCGTGTGATCAGATGATGAACGGCCCGGCACAGGTCCCGGGTTTCAGGCGCTTCCCAGCGCTCCCGGTTAATCCCTTTGTATACCTTTGCCAGCCGGGACGCATCCACCGGTTTGGCCAGCATTTCAAGGATTTCCTGCAGCAACACGGCCGTCTGGCGGGTGGATTGCGATGTATTCATTAATTCGACCGTTTCGATGCCGGCAGTGTGCAGATCGTCGGCCATTTTGATCAATCGTTTGTTGCGTGGCGCCAGCACGGCTACGGTTTTATCCGGGTTTTGCGCAAGCCAGGCTTTCACCGACCGGACAACCGTATCGATCTCTCCGGAGGGCGTTAATTTTTGGTCGTAAAGGACAATCCCGGCTGGATCGTTGGGCGGGTTGGGCTGTGGGTCACCGGGCGGAGTGGGTCGGATGAGCGGAGTGGTCAGGCTGTTCTGCAAATCTTCCACCGGGTGCCCTTCCATCGTCCAGCGGATCAATTCATTCGCAAGTTTGATGATACCGGGTTGTGAACGGCCGGAATCGGGCAGATCGCGGGCGATCACGTCGCTGCGGCGCAAAAAGCGGCGCAAATGCTCCGGGCTGGCGGTTGTAAAGGTCTCATAAATCGCCTGGTTGGGGTCGCCCACCCGCACCCAGTTGCCCCCATCGCCAGATAGCAGGGTCAGAATTTGTTCCTGCACCAGTGAACTATCCTGCGCTTCGTCCTCCAGAATGTAAGGCCAGCGGTGACGCAGCCGCAGCAGGTAATCCGGATCGCTTTGCAGCACCAGCAGCGCCAGCCGGATCAAGTCGTCGAAATCCACCGCCGAACGGTAAGACAAGGCCCGTTGGTAGGCGCTGTAAATGTCAAGGCCAAAATCCAGCAGGCTGTGTCTAATTTTATACCTGCTGAGGGCGTCGGTCAGCACATGCGGCGTAGCCTGTAAATCCTTGGCCTGGCGGATGAAATTTTTGGCCAGACTCTCCAGACCGTTTTCCCAGGATTGGGCGGTGCGCGAATCGGAATCCAGATCGACTTCCGGCGCGAGCCATTCAGCGGCAAACCCCGGATGAGCTCGTAGCCAGCCGCGCACGGCATTGGCTAGAATCTCATTCGTTTCGCGTTCGTCCACGATGGTAAAACGGTCCGACAACCCGGCCAAATCGGGTCGTTCCTTGACCAGATCATGCGCCAGCCCATGCAAGGTACGCACGCGGTATCCCAGATCGGGCAGCAGTCCAAATTCGGTCATGAATCCGGCAATCCGGCTGCTGAAATTATCGACCGCTGAATTGACCAGCGTGACGATCAAGATTTCCTGGTTATCGTCCAGCACATTGGACGAAATCAAGTTAGCCGCCAGGCGGGAAAGGGTGTGGGTCTTGCCGCTTCCGGGCACCGCAGATACGCCCATGAAACCATGAGTGTAGGAAAGGATTTCCTTTTGGTTAGGGCGCGGATTAAACATGACCGGCCTCCAGTTCCCGCGCCAGTCGCAGCAGCGACTGGATCCCGTACAGCAGCGGGCCTTTCTCCTCAGTGCCGCGTTCATTGACGCGCGCTGCGCACAGATAAATGTGCTCACGGCAGCGGGCGATCAACCCGCTGGTCAGCCGCTGCAGCGTGGCCTGGTTTGCGCTGAAATCATCCACGTCCGTCCAGGCCTTATCTGGCTGCCAGTGCCGCGAGAGCACGTGCGGGTGGGTCAGCGGCTGGTAGAGACGTTCCCACCAGCCCAGGCTGCCTACATCCAGCCAGAACTGGAAGCGCACCGGTTGGTTGATCATCAGGAAGGAGTAGGCCGGGGCAACCAAAACTGCATCGGGCAGCGATTCATCGGCAGGCGGCAAATACTGGGCTGCAATCACGCCATCAGCGACCATCATCAGGTATTCAAGGCCAATAGACTGGCCGGTCGCCTGCAAAGTGGCTTCCGCGACCCGGCGGAACTTCTGCACCGATTCGATCAGGCGGGCAGTTACCCCCGCGGCTTCGTAATTATCGTGAAACCCAAAACCTGGCTGCGCCAGCAACTCACCAAATAATCGCGCCAGGAATACATCTAATTCCACCGGTTCGGCCTCAATGTATTCGGATATCCAGGCGCGCAGGCGCATAAAGCGTTCACCGATGGAAAAAGTAATGCGTTCTTGCATCTCGGGCTTGACCAGATCGAAACTGTTGAGCGGCGCCTGTTTATTGCGCTGACTGAAGAGCATGGAGGAAATTAAATCTGCGCGCACCAGGTCGATGTCCCCAATGATTTGTAATATAGCAGCCCGGACATCCTGCGGGGTGGTTGGAAGGTTCCACAGCGGGTGCGCCAGGCGGGCCAGGGTAAGCAGGCATCGAGCGGCGGGTTCGTCTCGTAAACTGCGCGAGGGGCGGTGCGAGCGAGCCATCACCCCATGACCCTGCAGTCTGTGCATCAGCGAATGACGCAGCGAATCCGACAGGAAGGGGGAAACGATGGCGATTTCACCGGGCGGCGCCTGTTCCTCGTGAACCAGTCGGGCCACTTCGGCCGCCACCCAATCGATCATTTCAGGGTAGAAACGGCTGGGTGCGAAGGAATATCCAGTCAGCGCCCGGGGCGTGATGGTCTTTTCAGCTTTAGGCCGCAGAATGTTTGAAAAAGCATTGCCCAGTTCCTGCAGCGCCGGTTCAGTCACAAAGGATTGCGAGAATTCGCCGGTTTCATCGCATAATTCTCTCAGGCTTTCGCCGTTTGCCGGGTCGGCGCCAAGAAAAGCGCGGTAGCCCGCTCCCTGGTCGAAGATCAACAGGCTGCTATCGAATGCTGGCAGCCATTCGCGAATGATATCCTGGGTGACGGGCACATCTTCTTCGAGGTTATCGTAAATAAGGTGCCGGTACTGGTTGCTTAAGTACTGGCGCACCAGGTGCGAAGGCCAAAGCTGCTGGGCGAACAGCTCGATTTGCAGCGAATAATCCAGCAGATTATGCTCCAGACAGTATGCGCGAAAGAGATTGGCGCATTCCTGGGCCTGTTCATAGTGAATGATTTGCTCTGGTTTCCCAATCCAGGCGCCTTTGAGCCGGCGGCTGATGTCGGTGTGGGCAAACCCGACCACTGCGGCTTTGTTCAAATTATCCAGTATTTGCGAGTATAAACGATTGCGGTCGATCACCAATTGCTCGAAATATCCACGCTCGAACAGTGGCGCGGCTACTTTGGCCAGATAATACTGAGCGGTTTCAAGCGTCAGGTAAGTAGGGGGCCGATCGGGATGGCGAAAACCGCTGCTGCCTGCAATCGCCGGCCAAAATAGTTGAAGGGTGCGCTGAGCCAGGCCGCCAAGCGTCACAATGGTTGGCAGGCCGCCGGCGGGCAGGTCGGGACGGGAGATTTCCCGTGCATATGGTTCTGCCAGCGAGCGCTGCGGCGTTAAAATCAGGATAGACTCAGCCGGGATGCCCTGCTCGATCATGCGACGCAGGCGGCCGACGGCTGCACTGGTCTTACCGCAACCAGGCGGCCCGGAAATATATCGACTTCCGGTGAGCGGAGCTGCGATGACCTGTTCTTGAACCGGGGTGTAGGCAAATCGATCCAAACCATTCCCCCTTAATAATCCATGCCAGCCATACGACGCAGCAAAGCGCGCGCCAGCAAAGCATCATCAGCCGCGCGGTGGGCATTAGGAAGCGGGATTTGGAAGAACCTGCCCGCATCCTCCAGCTTGAAGCGTCGCAGCGAGCGGTGGATGGGGTCCCATTCACCGCGAAATTCTGAATACAGATTGAGAATATCCAGCGTTGAGAGCGATTCGCGCCAGGGTAGGCGGTACCGTTCGAGCGACTGGCGCATGATGCGTACATCGAACTCGGCGTTGTAGATGCCGATGGTCTTGCCAAGCAAATATCCCCGCACAGTAGGCCACAATGCGGGCCAGCTCATGGCGCTAGCCACCATTTCGTTGGTAATGCCGTGCAGCAAAGTGACTTCGGCGGGAATCGGCTTTGACGGTCTCACCAACTGGTTGATCAGGATTTGCCCGGCATCATCTATAACTGCAATTTCGACGATTTCAGCGTCTTTGTCCAACCCGGTCGTTTCCGTATCCAGGTAAACCAGATTTTGCTTGATGATCGATTGGGCGATGTCTGCGACGCGCTGCTGGTTTAGGGTTGTTCCGGCCATTGAATGTGTTTCCTCACTCTAAATTCCAATAAGAAAACTCATCGATTGAAACGGTGAAATTGGGCGTATTGAAGGAAGCGATGATTGCGCCATAGGAGCCGGGTTCGGTTTGCGTTGAGTCCTCCACCTGGCTGATCATTTTGCCATTGATGTACAGCTTGATCTGACTGCCACTAGCCCAAACGCCCAGCCGGTTGGTCTTGTTGGAGCCGGTCAACAGGGCGCCAGAGGCATTCGTGCCGGATGCCAGGCTGGAATATTCATCGCCGTCCCAATAACCCAGGTCCCAGTTGCCCTCGCAGGTGAGCTGAAACCAGTAGCCTTTCATAAAATCGGGACTGCGAAACACCAATCCGTAATTATCGGATCCAGAACATTCGCCAACATTTACCCTGGCCTCCAGATAGGCGTTACCCAGTTTGACGCCCCCGGTTCGCCAGCCGCGAAATCCGGTGGCATAGCGGCTGGTGAGCACCAATGCGCCGTTCTCAACCCGGATGTAGGTGTAATCATCGTCGTAAGCTTTGCTTTCCAGACCAAAAGACCTGCCGCTATCCAATGTGTCGGTAAAATCCGGCTCGCCCAGGAGGATCCGCGGATCCTCCGGCGATGAGGTGGCTGTGGCAGTTGGCTGGGGTGTTGCTGAAGCCTGAGCGGTGGCGCTTGGTGTCAGGGTTGCAGAAATAACCGCGATCGGGGTATCCACAATGGGCAGTGCGGTCGGCGGCAGGGTCAACAGGGTGGCTACCTGGGTAGCGACTATGTCTGGGGTGGGAGCAAGCTGCTGCCGATAAGGTAAATTGCAGCCGGTCGAAACCAGCAGGGTTAATATCACAGTCAGCACTGTATGTCTCATAGTAGCTCTCTTTCGAGGATTCATGATTGAACGAATTATAATCATAAAAGTTGCGGCTGCCCGTGCCGGGTTATCTGCCTTATAACGGTCTGACCGGTCGGCTGCAATCATTATTTAATTGGGATGGGCTTTATGGGTCAAATAAAGGGGAGCCGGGTACTTGTATTTTATAAACCATACGGGGTAATTTGCTCGTTTACCGATTCAGAGGGGCAGCGCCCCACCTTGAAAGATTACATCCCCGTCGCGGATGTGTATGCCGCTGGCCGGTTGGATCTGGACAGCGAAGGATTGCTGCTGCTGAGTAATGATGGAGATCTGATCCACCGACTGACCGACCCGCAGCATAAAGTGGCCAAAATCTACCTGGTGCAGGTTGAGGGGGAAATCAATCCGGCGGCAATAGCAGCCCTGGAGCAGGGGGTGGAGGTCAAAGGCCACATGACTCAGCGCAGTCAGGTTATGCTGGTTCCGGAACCCGTCCTGCCCGCCCGCGATAAACCGGTGACGCCGCACGGCCCTACCAGTTGGATCCGCATCGTCCTGAAAGAAGGAAAGAAACGTCAAATTCGCCACATGACCGCCGCGGTCGGCTTCCCGACGCTGCGGCTGGTGCGGGTGAGCATAGGCAATATCACCTTGGAGGGGCTGACTCCTGGCCAATGGCGCGACGCGATGCCTGCGGAACTTTCCCGCCTTCGGGAATTGATCGCTGCCGCCGCGCGGAGAAACCCCGGACGCGCTTAAGTTCGATTGTATAATTGCTCATTGGAAAGCAATGAAAACCCAAATCCTGCGGCTGGATACCCACGATAACGCAACTTCTATTTGCGATAAACTGGCCTGGGCCAAGGCGCCCCGGATTTTGTTGGCGTTTCCGCGGCGCAGGCCGCCCTTATTGGACCGGTTGGACCTGACTTTGATCCAGCGCAGCGCCGCCAGAGCCGGCGGCCAACTGGCGATCTCAACGGTGAGCGCGGATATCATCGAAAACGCAAAAATTGTCGGACTTCCAGTCTTTCCATCCATTCCTGCGGCTCAGCGCCTGTCATGGCGGTCAGGATCACGCCGGCGGACTGTCAGACCAGGGCGGCGCGGCGATCCGCCGGATCTAGCTCTCCTGCGCAGCAAGTTAATGCCGAAAGCGCAGGTTTCGATCCCCTTCATGTTCCGGGCCTCTTTATTTATTTTGGGCCTGGCTGCTATCTTAGCGCTGATTGCCTTCTTTCTACCCTCTGCTACAGTCGAAATCCCGTTGCAGAAGGAGACCCAGACGCTCAACCTGACCGTTTACCCCGGCGTAGATATTCCGGGCGTCCTGCCTGGCGGGCAGTTGCCTGCTGTTGTCCTCCAGACCACAGTGGAGGGGCATCTTGAGGCAGCCGCCATCGGAGAGATCATTGTGCCGGACAAACCGGCTGAGGCGCTGTTGACTCTTACCAACCAGACCGATCAACCGGTCGTTATCCCTGCCGGAACGGTATTTCTGACGACGACCGATCCAAAGCAGCGATATTTAACCCTCGCGCAGGTGGTGGTACCGGCCGGAATGGACCAGGCTGCTGAAACGCGCGTGCAGGCCGAAGTCCCCGGCAGTGCTGGGAACGTTCCGGCGAGCGCCATTCACGCTGTAGCTGGAACGGTCGGGTTACAAATTAGCGTAACCAATCCAACGCCGGCTGAAGGCGGTAGCGATCGCGCCGGGAAGGCTGCCAGCGAAACGGATTATAGCCAGTTGTACGACACGTTGATCACCTCCTTGACCGAAACTGCCCTCACCAATCTGCAAGCACAGTACGGCCATGATCTACTCATCGTCCCGGAGAGCATGGCTGTGGAAAAAGTACTGGAAGATACGCGCCAGCCTGCGGTAAATTTTCCATCCGACCGCGTGAGCCTGGCGCTCAAAGTGGCGTTCAGCGTTATGGCGGTAAACCGGGAAGATTTAGCCTCCGCAGCAGCGTCCGGCCTGGACGCGAATCTTGCCAAGGGAAGGACAGCGGACACCGCTTCGCTGATGATTGAAGAAAAGACCGCGTGGGTGATTATTCCCGGTCAACGGCTGACGCTTGATTTGCTGGCAGCCCGCTCGACAAGCCCGACGGTGGATACCGCACACCTGTTTGGTGATATTCAGGGGAAGCCGACGGCAGTCGCCGGGCAAATCGTCCAATCAAAATGGAAACTGGATCAACTCCCCAATATTTCCATTTCCCCGGCTTGGTGGCCGCGTTTGCCTTTCCTGCCCTTTCGCATAAAGGTTGTCGTCCAATGAGTGATTACCCGGGACGTATTCTTGCTGTTGACCCGGGACTTAAACGCATTGGGCTGGCAGTGAGTGACCCAACCCAGACGATCGCCAATCCGCTTGGTGTGATTGCGCATGTGTCACGGATGGTGGATGCAGCCCAAATTGCCTCGATTGCCGGCGCGCAACAGGCGGTGCGCATCATCATCGGTTGTCCGCTTGATTCGGAAGGTTTGCCTGGGCCTGCAGCTCGCAGCGCCGCCAGGGTTGCTGAGGCTGTCCGTTCACAGACCGAACTGCCGGTGGAATTATGGGATGAAAGCGGCAGCACCCGCTCGGCGCGGGCTGCCCGGGCTGCTATGGGTGTCTCGCGCCGCAACCGTAGCGGGCATCTTGACGAAATAGCTGCCACAGTAATCCTGCAATCCTATTTGGATGCCAAACCGATCAATGACTCTGACCAACTCCCCTGAGGAACCACTGATATGGCCCAACGAAAACGTCGAACCTTGCCATTGAGCTGTGTGCTGCTGCTGGTGCTAACGTGTATTCTGGCTGCTGGAGTATTCTGGCTGGCCGAGTCAATCCCTGCCATGGCGCAGGAAGCTTTCGGCCCGCCCAATCCTCTACTCGGCCGTGTGCAACGGATTCAATATTCCGTTCAGCTATTGCTGGCTCGTAATGACCTGCTCAATCCGGTTAATGCCATCAGCAGTGTCTCTCAAAGTTTTACCATCACGCCAGGAGAATCAGTTAATTCGGTGGGGCTGCGACTGGAACAGGCTGGTCTGGTGAACAATGCGGCTGCCTTCCGCTTATACCTCATATATTCAGGGCTGGATACCAACCTGCAAGCCGGGGATTACGACCTTTCGCCTGCCTGGAATACTCTCGAACTTGCCCAAAAGCTGCAAGACTCGACCCCGCTCGAAGTAACCTTTGTAATTCTACCCGGGTGGCGCGCCGAGGAAATTGCGGCTTCTTTGCAAACCTCAGGCCTCTCCATCCAATCGGATGAATTTTTGGTGGCAGTCTATAATCCGCCGGTTGAAATTTTGGACGCTCTTGGTATTCAGGCTGGCAGCCTGGAAGGTTTTCTCTTTCCGGGTGAGTATCGCCTGCTGCGCACTACAAACCTGAATGGTTTGCTGCGGGTACTGGCCATTGAATTCAATGCGCATCTGACGGCTGAATTGCGCGCGGGATTTGAACAGCATGGTCTGGACCTGCAACAGGCGGTCATTCTGGCATCCATTGTTCAGCGTGAGGCCATGGTTGCTGAAGAAAGTCCGATGATCGCATCCGTTTTCTACAACCGGCTGGATGCTGGAATAAAACTGGATTCCGACCCGACGGTGCAATATGCGCTGGGATTCAACCAGGGCCAGGCCACGTGGTGGACGAACCCGCTGTCTCTGGCTGACCTTGAAACTTTTTCTGCCTATAATACTTATCAGAACGCTGGCTTGCCCCCAGGCCCAATCAGCAATCCTGGTTTGGCCGCGCTCCAGGCGGTCGCTTTCCCGGCGGATTCTCCGTACTACTATTTTCGTGCGCGCTGCGACGGCTCCGGCATGCACAACTTTGCCGTCAGCTTCGAAGAGCACTTGCAAAATGCCTGTCCATAATTGAATCAGTTCGTTGTGTGAAACCCCAAACGGAGTCGCGATGAAAACATTATTAGGCATCGATATCGGCGGCAGCGGCATCAAAGGCGCGTTGGTAAACGTCGAGACTGGCGAAATGGTTAGCGAACGCAAACGCATTCCGACCCCTGATGGCGCCCACCCACGCGATGTGGCTGAGGTGGTGGGGCAGTTGGTAGCCGGTTTCAAGTATAAGGGCGTTGCCGGTTGTGGATTTCCGGCAGTTGTGCGCCACGGCATTGTAAAAACCGCTGCCAACATTCATCACAGTTGGATCGGGCAGGATGTAAACTGGCTGTTGAGCGACATCAGCCGCTGCACGGTACTGACCGTCAATGACGCTGATGCTGCCGGTACTGCGGAAATGTCCTTTGGCGCCGGGCGCGGCCAAAAAGGGGTTGTGTTAATCCTGACCCTGGGAACCGGGATCGGCTCGGCCATTTTTGTAGATGGAAAACTGGTACCCAACCTGGAGTTGGGGCACATCAAGATTCGCGGCAAGGATGCAGAGGACCGCGCTTCGGACGCTGTCCGGCAGGAAAAAGAGCTGACCTGGAAAAAATATGCCCGGCGGCTTCAGGAATACCTGAATGAAGTGGAGGCCCTGGTCTGGCCGGATTTGATCATCATCGGCGGCGGAATCAGCAAACAGGCCAATGAATACTTGCCGCTTATTCAGACCCAGGCCAAAATAATACCAGCCCAGTTGCTGAACCAGGCTGGTATTGTCGGTGCTGCAATGTATGCCTACCTGCAAAGCTGAACTAACCGCCGCCTCCGCTGCCTACCAGACCGCCGTCGGTAAACTTGCGCATATCGCTGAAAATGGACTTGATTTCCGCTTCTGTCAGGGGTTGACCGGTTTCTTTGTGTTTAAGCTGCCCCTGAGCTGATTTTTCCAGTGCTACTTCCTGCACGGTCAGGTCGCGGCTCAATGCCTCTTTAACCAGGGCTGCCCCAACGGAATAGCCGATGATGGGGTTGAGGGCGGTGACCACGATGGTATTTCGCGCCAGCCAGCCTTCGGCTTTCGGCCGATTGACTTTGATCCCTGCAACACAGCGGTCGGTGAAGGCTTTGACCGCGCCGATAATTACATGCATCATTTCGAATAAATCATGAGCAATGATCGGCATCATCACATTGAGTTCAAGCTGCCCGGCTTGCGACGCCAGACTGACGGCCGTATCCAGCCCGATCACGTGGAACATGGCCATATCGAGCATTTCGGCCAGCACCGGGTTGACCTTGCCTGGCATGATGGACGACCCCGGCTGGACCGCCGGCAGTCGGATTTCGTCGAAGCCGGTGGACGGCCCGGACGAGAGCAGGCGCAGGTCGTTGGCGATGCGCACCAGAGTAATGGCCAGGGTGCGCATGGATGCCGAAAAGTCAGCCATGTCCGCCATGGACTGCATGCTCTCGAACAAATTGTCCGATTCATACAGCGTCAGACCGGATACCTTCGAAAGGACTTTAATCATGCGCGGGTGGTAATCATGGTGCGCGTTCAGGCCGGTACCGGTGGCGGTGCCCCCAATTCCCAACCGGCGCAAGCCTTCCGCGGCGCGACTGATGCGCTCAGCATCCCGTTCCACCGCCCGGGCGTAGCCGCCAAATTCCTGCCCAAGGCGCACGGGCACGGCATCCTGTAAGTGGGTGCGCCCGGACTTGACTACATCGTCGAATTCGGCTGCCTTACCATTGAGCGTCTCGGCCAGATTGCCGACGACTCCCAGCAACTCATCCAAACGCCACAGACAACCCAATCGGATGGCCGTCGGAATGCAGTCATTGGTTGATTGCGACATATTGACATGATCATTGGCGTTGACCGTGTACTGCCCCAACGCACCGCCCACAAGTACAGTTGCACGGTTGGCGATCATCTCGTTCACGTTCATATTGTGGCTGGTTCCCGCCCCCGCCTGGAATGGGTCAACCACGAACTGTGAGGCCCACTTGTTGGCCATCACTTCTTCCCCGGCCTGGATGATGACATTGGCAATTTTGGGATCCAGCAGGCCAACATCCCGGTTGACCTCAGCGGCGGCCCGTTTGATCAGCGCCATCGACCAGACAAATGCCCGGTATGGCATTAAACCGGTGATCGGGAAGTTCTCTACCGCGCGTTGCGTCTGCGGACCGTAGAGAGCATCAGCCGGGACTTTAATTTCCCCCAGAGAATCACGTTCGATGCGGAAATTTGTTTCAGACATGGACATTCCCTATCTCCTAAGTCAGAAAATTTCTAAATAAAAGAGGAAGTCAAAATGACTTCCTCTAAATCCACATCCTGGATTAACCTGCCGCGCTGTAACCCGGGCCTTCAGAGTAAAACTTATAATTCTCCTTGATGTCGGGGGTCAGGTCAACTACCTCGCCAGCAGCTAGGGTACGGGTGCCTTCCAGGTGAACATCCTCGCCCTCGTGGTTTGAACCGTCATAAACTTCGGCATGTCCGGGCGTGCCAACCGGCCAGGATACTTTTTCTCCGCCCTTTGCCGTGTATGCCGACGGGACCTCATCCTCCGGGAAAATCGCCGCGAATGGGCACTCAGGAATACAGGCGCCGCAATCGATGCAGGTGTCAGGATCGATATAGAACCAGGGATACTTATCTTCGGGTTTTCCGGGAACAATGCATTCCACTGGACAAACCGTTGCACAACCACCGTCGCGCAGGCAAAGACTGGTAATAATATGGGTCATTTTTTCCTCCAGTTGGGATTCAAAGGGGTTTCGAAATGAGAAGGGTTGATTTAATTATACCCCTGGCAAGTAGTGTAAACTTGACTGATAAAATTGTAGCCAGCCCTTAAACCTTTGTCAAGCCAAACGTAGCCACATTATGAATTCCCCCCAACGTACCACCGCGCCGCCCATGGTCGTTCTCTTGATTGGGATTTTGGCAGTTTCAACTGCCTCGATTTTTATTCGCTTTGCTCAAAAAGAAGCTTCGTCGCTGGTAATCGCTGCCTACCGCATGACTCTGGCCGGTTTGATCCTGGCGCCCGTGGCGCTGCCAGGCGCTATGCGGTCGATGCAAGCGCTCAAACCCGGTCAACGCTGGCTGATTCTACTCTCCGGTCTCTTCCTGGCGTTCCATTTCGGTGCCTGGATCACTTCCCTGGAATACACATCCGTTGCCAGTTCGGTGGTGCTGGTGACAACCACGCCGCTTTGGGTTGCCATCCTTTCACCGCTGGTGTTGAAAGAACGCATCCGGCGGGAGACCTGGTTCGGGTTGTTGATTGCCATGGCAGGCGGCGTGTTGGTGGGCTTCCAGGAATCCTGCACCCTGGAGGCTGGCAAATTAGCCTGCCTGTCGTTGCATGACCTCCTCGGTGGGCAGGCCATGCTCGGCAATGCCCTGGCTTTATTTGGCGCGTTCATGGCGGCTGGTTACATGTTAATCGGACGTCAGGTGCGGCCGGTGCTATCGCTTTTTTCGTACACCTTTTGGGTTTACAGTATTTCGGCGGTGTTTCTGTTGCTGTTTGTGGCGATAACCGGTGAAAAATTAACTGGGTTTTCGGGGATGACCTACCTTTGGTTTAGCCTGCTTGCGATTTTCCCGCAGGTTATTGGGCATTCATCGTTTAACTGGGCTTTAAAATATTTGCCGGCGGCATTTGTGTCGCTGGCATTATTGGGCGAACCGGTGGGCACCACCATTCTGGCGGTGATATTCCTGAAGGAGGCGCCAGGTACCGGTGAACTGGTTGGTGGGGCGTTGATTCTGGCTGGAATCTTCCTGGCGTCGCGCTCTGGGAGTGAAAAATAACCGCTAACCCTGGTAATCGAGCTTGACGGGTGTCTTTTCGAGGGTTTCCAGCTCTGCGCGGCTGTAGAGGGTGTTCATTTCTCTTAAGCGTCGGGCAATATCATCAGTCAGCGCGTTTGGTCTCATGCGCCAGGTCCAGTTTCCGTATGGCCGTCCGGGCAGGTTCATGCGCGCCTCAGGTCCCAGGCTGAGGACATCCTGCAGCGGGGCAAGGGCAAAGGCAGCCATGGAAGACCATACCGCCCGGATCATGTCCCAGGCGATGTCATCGCCTGAACGCGCCAGGTAGCGGCGGATGAAGTCGCGCTCCGATTCCGGCGCGGTCTGGTACCAGCCAATAGCGGTGTCGTTATCATGCGTGCCGGTGAACGCCACGCACTGCTGCGGATAATTGTGCGGCAGGAACGGGTCGGTGGAGTCGCTGCTGAAAGCAAATTGGAAGACTTTCATGCCGGGCAGATTAAAACGATCGCGCAATTCGACCACGTCCGGGGTGATCACACCGAGGTCCTCGGCAATGATCGGCAAGTCGCCCAAGACAGCGCGTACGACTTCGAAGAAATCACGGCCTGGACCGCGCACCCAGCGGCCTACTTCCGCAGTGGGCAGCCCATAAGGGATCTCCCAGTAGCCTCCAAAACCACGAAAATGATCCAACCTGGCAATATCAACCAGTTGCAGGGTGGATTTGAGCCTTTCGACCCACCAGGCATATTCCTGTTGTTGGTGGACGTCCCAGCGGTACAATGGGTTTCCCCACAACTGACCGGTGGGCGAAAAGTAATCGGGCGGGACTCCGGCTACGACGGCCGGCCGGCCGTCATCATCCAGGAAAAATAGTTCCGGGTGCGACCAGGCATCTGCGCTGTCATAAGCGACAAAAATCGGGATGTCGCCGATGATTTTGATATCCTTGGTATGGACATACTTCTTCAGTTCATTCCACTGGTGGTAGAAAAGGAACTGGCGAAACATGTGGCGTTCGATTTCCTGGGCTTCATTCCGCATAAAGGATTCGAGCGCTCTTCGCTCTCGTTTGCGCAGCGGTTGCGGCCAATTCTCCCAGGAGACGCCACCGTATGAAGCCTTGATCGCCATAAACAAGGCAAAATCCTGCAGCCAGAAGGATTGGGCAGTTTTGAATAATCCGAACTCAACCCAAAGCGCCGGGTGGTTAGTCTGGTTGAAGCGGAGGTAAGCCCGGTCGAGGATTTTTAGCTTCCATTGGATGGCCTCACCGTAATCGACATGGTCAACTGGGAAATCTGGCCGGTCAGCCAAATCCCCACGGTTGATCAATCCCTGTTCAAGCAGCAAGGCCGGGCTGATCAAGTAGGGATTTCCAGCAAAAGCTGAAAAGCACTGGTAAGGTGAATCGCCGTAGCCGGTAGGCCCCAGTGGTAGAACTTCCCACAGGTGGCAGCTTGAATCGGCCAAAAAATTTACCCAGCGGTAGGCCTCTGGACCCAGGTCGCCGATTCCGTCCGGCCCAGGTAGGCTGGTGGGATGCAAAATTATTCCGGAAGCGCGTTCAAATTTCAAAGGGTAATCTCCTCGGTTGAACGAAATCACCTTCGTGTATTTCCAGGCTGGCGTAGTCCGATGATATCACATCCCAACCGACCGTTCCACCGGGGTGCAGAATGGCGCCCGCGGGAACTTTGGAATTGCGCCCAACCATGGCGATCTTCAAATCTGGCTCTACTCGACCCCCGATTTGCACCCCTTCGCCGACATGAATTCGTTTGTCGAGGACGGATCGGACAACCCGACAATCATTGGAGATGGTGGTGTGGGTCAAAATGATGGATTCCTCGACCGTTGTTCCAGCGCGCACGGTCACGCCCGGAGAGAGAATCGAACGCACCACGCGCGCTCCAGATTCGATGGAACAGCCGTCGCAAATCAGACTGTCCTCCACCACGGCGCCGCTGTGAATGCGCGCCGGCGGGCGTTCCTCGGTGCGGGTGTGGATGACCCATTTAGGATTGTACAGGTTAAAGGCAGGCGGTTCACAAAGCAGGTCCATGTGCGCCTGCCAGTAGGATTGCACAGTGCCAACATCCATCCAGTAACCATCGTACGGGTAGGCGATGACCTTTTTTCCACTTTCGATCAAGGTGGGCAGAATGTTTTTACCAAAATCGTGCGAGGATTCCTGGTTGAGGTGGTCTTCCCATAAAGACAGGTTCAACACATCCATATTGAAAATATAGATACCCATATTTGCCAGTGTGGATGGGGGAACCGCCGGTTTTTCCACAAAGGAGATAATATTATTGTTTTCGTCCACGCCAACGATGCCAAACCGCGAGGCTTCAGCGTAGGAGACGTTTATGACCGCAACGGTAACATCCGCCTGGCGTTCCTGGTGATAACGGATTAACGGCTCGTAATTCATCGAATAAATATGGTCACCGGAAAGCATCAACACCGCATCCGGATTTCCGTGTTTGATGAAGGTGAAATTCTGTTGGACGGCATCGGCTGTACCCACAAACCAGGAAGATCCCAGCGCCCGGTAGGGTGTAAGAATGCGCACGCCGCCGGTAAAGTCACGATTTAAATCCCAGGGACCGCCTGCGCCAATGTGCTCGATGAGTGAGTGGGGTCGGTATTGCGCCACGATCATGACGTCAAATATGCGCGAGTTGACACAGTTGGACAAAGGGAAATCAATGATGCGATATTTTCCGGCGAACGGCACTGCGGGTTTGGTGCGTTTGGCCGTCAGAACCCGCAACCGAGTACCTTCGCCGCCTGCCAGAATGACCGCCCGGATATTCATGGTTTATCTCCCTGAAAGTTGTTGGTAGAGCTGCGCGTATGCTATTGCCGATTTTTCCCAGGAAAAATCCTGTTCCATGCCGCGAATTTGGATCGATGCCCAACCCTCGCGGTCAGGGTAAGCATAAAGCGCTCGCCGCAGTCCATCGGCGAAGGCTTCCGGCTGCGCTTCATCAAAGAGGAAACCTGTGCTGGCTGCCAGCGTCGGATCGTCAAGGATCGTATCGCGCAGCCCTCCGGTAGCGCGCGCCAGCGGAACTGTGCCGTAATGCATGGCAATCATTTGCGCCAGGCCGCAAGGTTCGTAACGCGACGGCATGAGCAGAATGTCACCGCCAGCATACATGCGCCGGGATAAGCCGACATCGAACTGGATGATGGCGCGCACCCGGTCGGGGAATTCAGCTTCCAGCGATCGGCAACTGGTCTCCAACAGCGGGTCACCGCTGCCGAGAATAATCGCCTGCCAGTTTAAATCCGCTGCCATGCGCAGCCCATTGACCGCGATGTCAACGCCTTTTTGCTGATCCATGCGAGTAACCATAACCAGAAGCGGGGCATCCGATTCGACCGCCAGGTTAAATTCGTTTTGCAAAGCGGCTTTATTGGGCTGCTTCTTGCTCAGATTGGCGTAGTCATACCGGCTGGCAAGGGCTTTATCCGTGGCGGGATCCCAATCGACCTGGTCCAGACCGTTGAGAATCCCTGTCAGCACCTCCTGCCGGGTTTTGATAATATCCTGCAGCCCGCAGCCAAACTCCGGCGTCATAATTTCTTTCGCATAGCCAGGCGATACTGTATTGATCCGGTCAGCAGATTGCAGCCCGAGCGGCAGAGGAAAGAGACGCGCCCAGGTTGGCAGTCGCTTTTCTGGCGACCGCGGCAGGCCGTATTTGGCCAGGGCAGGTTCAGCGTCTTTCCCCATGAAGGGTAAGTTGTGGATGGTCAGCAAGCTGCGTATGGATTCAAAGTACGGGTCTTGCTTGCGGCGCAGGCTAAGAGCGTAAAGCGCTGCGCTGGTATGCCAGTCGTTGGCATGAATAATGTCCGGCTTCCAGTTGAGGTGGCGCGTCATTTCCAGAGCCGCCAGTGAGAAGAAGATATATTTTTCGCCATCCAGCAGGGGATCAGCGCTGTATACCCGGCCGTCGGGAGCGATGGGAGGACCGTCAACCAGGTACACCGGCAAATTGGCCGCATGAGTCAGATAAACCTTTACCGGCTGGTCGCCTGCTGGGGTAGTTAGCACAAAATCCGCCACTGGCTCTGCCAGAGAAACTTTTTCCTTGATCTTGTGGTGTAAAGGCAGCACAAGGCGAACGTCAAGGCGCGGACCAAGCCAGGCAGGGGGCTGCAAATCCCGCAAGGCCAGAGGTAACGACCCGGCGACATCGCCCAGGCCGCCCACTTTAACCAGCGGAGCTGCTTCTGAGGCCATAAACAGGACTTGTAACGCTTCTTTATCGAGGTTCATACTGGCTCTACCCATCGGCACACCTTTCAGGGCTTCAGCGCCATTTCCAGATAGTCGTTTGATGTGGTCTCCTCAGGGGATTCGCCCAGGAACTGGATCAAATCCACCACCAGGCGCGATTTAACTTCAGCATCTTTGCGCGACCAGGTGCGGCTTTTGATTTCGAGGAAATGCCCAAGGATCGGTTTCTTCACATCATCCAGGTTGATATAAAACTCCATGTCTTTAAAAGTGACCAGGAACCGCATCCGGTCTTTTTCGATTTCTAATTCATGGGCAGGTTTGAAGTATTCCCGGTAGAAGCGCGGGCTCTGGGTAGCGGTTGCCAGGAACCGGCTACGTGAAAGAAGCACTTTCTGCGGGAAATAATGCTCGCGGGACGGGCCGATCAGGGTCAGGCGGGAACGCACTTTGAGGGTTTGATTTTTCTCATCCAGGAAATGGTCTTCACGGTAGCGCAGTCGGCTTTCCTCAGGTTCATCGAATGAGAAATAAGTGTCGAATTGCCGGTAGTGGCGTTTGTAAGCCACTTGAATCTCGGGCTTTTCCAGTGTCTTAAGCACCGTTTCCCGGTTGGTGATGGGAACTTTTGCCTGGACTTCAAAGCTTTCTTCTTCCTCGGTCTGTTCACCCAATGCCAGCAGCTTGGAGAGCAGCGATTTTTCGCGGCGGATCAGGAAAATGTCGATTTTACGCGCATACTCGTCTGCTTCCTGCAACAAGGCGGGGACATCCAGGGTTTGCAGTTGGCGTTCGCGCAATAACCAGACGCCGTTGACCATAACATCCATCACATCCTGCGCTTTGGCTGCGTACACCAACTGGGCGTACAAACCATTAGCGTCGCGCCGGAAGCGCGGCGCGTTATGCAGCACATTGATATCCACCAGAATCAGGTCAGCGCGTTTGCCCGGTTCCAGGGAACCGGTGAGATGTCCCATGTGCATGGCGCGGGCGCCAAGCCGGGTGGCCATAGCCAGGGACTGGCGGGCGGGCAGGGCGGTTGGGTCCCCGCTGGCGCCTTTCCCAAGGAAGGATGCCAGACGGATTTCCTCGAACATGTCGAGGTCATTATTGGAAGCCGGGCCGTCGGTCCCGATGCCGACATTCAATCCCAGGTCGAGCATGCGTTTGACAGGCGCAATCCCGGAAGCCAGTTTCATATTCGAGGACGGATTATGGGCTATACCGGTGTTGTAATGCTTGAAAGTGCGCAATTCTCCGTCGTCCAGATGGACGCAATGGGCTGCCAGTACCTTGGCGTCCAGCATATTGAGTTTTTTGACATAAGGAACGACCGGCATGCCTTCATCGCGGCGCACGTTCTCTACCTCAAAGCTGGTTTCGGCAATGTGAATATGCAGCGGAACATCAAATTCAACCGCAATCCCGGCGCAGTCACGCAGGATGTCTTCAGTTGTGGTGTAGACCGCATGTGGAGCTATGGAAGGGATAATCAGCGGGTGGTTTTTCCAGCGCTGAATGTAGTCGCGGGCATAAGCCAAGGACTCCTCGTAGGAGTGCGCGTCGGGTGTTGGGAATTTGAGGATTGATTCAGAGCAGACTGCCCGCATTCCGCTGGCAGCGGTGGCGCGCGCGACGTCCTCCTCGAAATAATACATATCTGCAAAGCTGGTAATGCCACTGCGGATCATCTCAGCACACGCCAGTTTGGTGCCTAACTGGACAAAATCAGGTGAGACAAATTCGCGTTCGACCGGCATCATATAGCCAAGCAGCCACACATCCAGTCGCAAGTCGTCTGCCAGCCCACGCAAGAGGGTCATGGGCACGTGCGTATGGGCGTTGATCAGCCCCGGCATGAGCACTTTTCGCCCACAATCCATCCCATCGGCGTCCGGGTAAGTCTGGGCCAGGTTGCTCTCGAACCCGACGGCAATAATTTTGTCCCCCTGAACCGCAACTGCGCCTGGTTCGAAAATCTGGTAGTTGTCGTCCATCGTCAAAACGATGGCATTTTTCAGTAAGGTGATTTTGTCAGTCATCAAGATGGCTTCTCCTGGAAGAATTGGAAGGTGAGGGAATATTTCTACGAATAAAATCCAAAGCTGTTTGCACTGCCCAGGCAGGACCAAGCTGCGGCGGTCCACCGTAGGACCGGTTCTGTTCGAGCGTGCTGTTGGGCGTAATCAGGTAAAGACATAGATCCTGCATAATGGGTCCGGGGTAAAACCCGGCGCCTAGTGTTACTTCTGCGGTCTTATGAGCATGGGAAGACTGGGTTAGCTGCTGCAACTCGGATGGCCGGCATAGTTCCGGCAGGATGTGAGCCTGGGCCGTGGAGAAACCGGCTTTGGCAAGGCGTTCACTGATCGCGCCGCCGAAACCGCATTCCACCAACGACAGCTTCCAGCCTTGCAAGCCCAGCCGGGTGAGGACAACCTGTTCCAGCGTTTCCTGGTTGCTGCCAAAAATGGCTTCACCCACCCGTTGATGTACTTGAGAGGCCATTTCCCGTATCATGGCGTCGGCTTCCAGTTCCGAACTGGCTTTGGCGGTCACGCGGATATCGATTTGCCCGGGATGCGCTAGCAATCCAACGGTGGGGTTGGCACTGGTCTCGAGTTCGCCAATCCACTCATCCACCTGTGATTCGCCGACACCAGCTACATGCAGGACATAGGCCTTGATGATGCCCCTCAACTTGAAGCGATCATCGAGTATGGGCAAAACTTTTTGCTGAAAGAGATGCTCCATTTCGCGCGGAACGCCGGGTAAACTGATGACGATTTTAGAATTGCGTTCGAAATAAAACGCGGGAGCGGTACCAACCTGGTTTTCAATGGCCACAGCGCTGCGGGGAATGTAAGCCTGCCGCCGGTTGTTTTCGGTAGCCTGCCGGTGGAAGCGGCTGAAACGATCCTGGATTTGTTCCCATAGCTCGGGTCGGAATTCCAGGTCGGCGCCAAAAGCTGTCGCCACCGCCAGCCGGGTCGGGTCATCCACCGTGGGGCCTAAACCGCCGGTGGTGATAACAATATCGGAACGGTCAACCGCCTCGCGGATGGCCTGGGCTATCCGTTCCGGGTTGTCCCCCACGATCATGGTGCGGTAAAGATCGATCCCTGCGTCGCGAAACCGGCGGGCAATGAATGCAGTATTGGTATCCTGGATTTCGCCCAGGAGGAGTTCAGTGCCGATTGCAATGATTTCCCCAACTGGCATACAATCATCCTTATCACAATTGATGGGATGCCAGTTGGCGGGCGGCCTGTCCATATGTGATATTTTACGGCACAAGCGATTTGTAAAATTGCCGGTTGGGTCAGCGCCGGCAATTGATTTGGTTTGCACCAACTGGTTACGCAAAGTGTAGCACAAATGGCACAAGATCACAAAAGACTCTGATCGCCTGAAACCAATTCCGGGTAGAATACATATGCCAGCGACCGAAAAATGGAAGGCAAATGGGACCGAACAACTTTAGGCAGCGATTTGGCGCCTGGGGCGAACGCCAGGCAGAGACATATTTACTGGAACACGGGCTGATTTTATTGGACCGCAATTACCGCACGCCCTACGGCGAGCTGGATCTGGTGATGTCGCAGGATGGGCAGCTGGTTTTTGTTGAAGTAAAAACCCGTTCCAATGATAAATTTGGCCTGCCCGAAGAATCGGTCACTGCGACTAAAAAGGAACACTTGCTTATGGCCTCGCAGCAATATCTGGCTGACCATCCAGACCTGCCGGCTGACTGGCGGGTGGACGTGGTATCCATACGCGTCCGGGCTGGCAGAGACAGGCCCGAAATAACCTGGTTTGAAAATGCCCTGGCATGATTTTCCCAATCCATTGGTTGCGATTGTTGGCCCAACAGCGGTAGGCAAGACGGCGCTGGCAGTCGAACTGGCCGAGCATTTCGGCGGCGAGATCGTTTCGGCAGATTCCCGGCAGTTTTACCGCGGCATGGACATTGGCACCGCCAAGCCGACAGCCGCTGAACTGGCGCGCGTCCGCCACCATCTGATCGATGTGGCACACCCGAACGAACCCTGGAGCCTGGCGGCGTTCAAACGCGAAGCCGAGGCAGCCCTGGCGGATATTCACGCTCGCTGCAAATTGCCGCTTCTGGTTGGTGGAACCGGTCAATATGTTTATGGGCTGTTGGATGACTGGCAGATCCCCAATCAGGAACCCGACATCCGCATGCGCACTGTGCTGGAAGCCTGGGGTCGCAGCCTTGGCCCGCATGTTTTTCATCACAAACTGGCTCTGGTTGACCCAGCAGCAGCCGCGGTTATCCAACCGGAAAACCTGCGCCGTACCGTGCGGGCGTTGGAGGTTATCTTGTTGACAGGTCGCAGGTTCTCCGAACAGCGAAGGGTGGGCAGTTCCAGGTATTCGGTGGTAAAGATCGGCCTGAGTCGCTCGCGCCCGGAGTTGTATGCCCGGGTGGATGCGCGCATCACAGCCATGCTGGAGGACGGGCTGGTGGAGGAAGTACGCCGGTTGCGCGAGCAGGGGTTTTCTACCGAATTACCCACGCTTTCCGCCATCGGTTACCGTGAGATTTGCGCTTATCTGGACGGCAAAATGAGTCTGGATGAAGCCGTCGTGCGCATGAAACGCCTGACCCGGGATTATATTCGCCGCCAGGCCAATTGGTTCAAACAAAATGACCCGAGCATTCACTGGCTGCCGGCCGATGAGCAGTCAGTGGCGCAAGCGATTCATTGGATTGAGACGGATGCAAATTGGAAGATTGCGCAGCAGAATAAACAGGCAATCCCTTAATTAATTTACCGGCAGGAGGAGATAGTTCGATGCTTAAACCCTGGATTAACCATTATGACAAAGACGTGCCGGCAACACTCAATTATCCGGACATGAATGTTTTCGATTACCTGGATCAGGCAGCTGAACGTTACCCGGACAAAGCCTGCACCATTTACCGCGATCAAAGCATTACTTTTGCGGAGATGCGGCAACTTTCGGATGTGTTGGCACGCGGCCTGATCGAATTGGGGGTCCAGGCAGGCGAGCGGGTGGGAATTATCTTGCCAAACATTCCTCAATTTGTGCTGGCGTATTACGCCGTCCTTAAAGCTGGCGGGGTCGTTGTGGCTATCAACCCGCAATATAAGCAGCTCGAGTTGGAATATCAACTGCGCGATTCGGGTGTACAGGTGATTATTGCGCTGGCAGCGCACCGCGAATTGCTGGACGAAATTCGCCAGACCACACCTATTAAAACCGTGCTCTACACCCATGTGGAAGATGCGTTTGACCTGGTGGATGCGCTGCATATCGACCCAAAACTGGTTGCCGGATGCGGGCCGGTGGAAGCGGACTGTTGGTTGACGACCGTGCTAACCCGTTCGCGTGAAAGTTTAACCGCCTTGCCAAAAGTCACTTCGCAGGATGTGGCCATTTTCCAGTACTCGGGCGGCACCACCGGCATACCGAAAGCCGCCATCGGGCTGCACCGCAATCTGGTAGCGAATACCACCATGTTTCGCCGCTGGCTGGTCGGTTTGCAGGACGGTCAGGAGATGGTGCTGGCAGCCATTCCATTATTCCATGTTTACGGCATGGTCATTGCCATGAGCGTCGGCATGGGGTTGGGCGCCAGCCTGGTGTTGGTGCAAAACCCGCGCAATATCGAAGAAATTCTTTCCGCTATTCAAAATTACCGCCCGACCCTTTTCCCGGGGGTGCCCAGCATGTACCAGGCGATCAACCTGCATGCGGATGTAGCGGCGGGAAAATACGACCTGTCATCGATCAAAGCTTGTATCTCGGGTTCAGCGCCGCTGCTGCCGGAAGTAAAGCTGCGCTTCGAAGCCCTGTCCGGTGGAAAATTGATGGAAGGCTACGGCCTTTCTGAAGCGCCAACGGCAACTCATTGCAATCCGATGTTCGGCGAAAACCGTACGGGTTCAATCGGTCTGCCGTTGCCGGATGTTGACTGCCGGATTGTTGACCTGGACACCGGCGAGGATGTTCCGGTCGGGGAACGAGGGGAACTACTTATACGCAGCCCGCAGGTGATGTTGGGCTATCATAACCATCCGGATGAAGAGGCTATAACCTTGACCGATGGTTGGCTGCACACCGGCGATGTGGCCCGAATGGATGCTGACGGCTACTTTTACCTGGTTGACCGTAAGAAAGAATTAATCAAGGTGGGAGGATTCCAGGTTTGGCCGCGTGAAATTGAAGAAGTGGTCGCACTGCACCCGAAAGTACGCGAGTGTGCCGTGTCAGGTGTTCCGCATCCGGTCAAGGTTGAAATCGTCAAAGCCTGGGTGGTGTTAAAGCCCGGGGAAGAATTAAGCGTTGACGAAGTGCGCCGCTGGTGTGGGCAGCACCTGGCCGGATATAAAGTGCCGTCTGAAGTCACGTTCCGCAAGGATTTGCCACGCTCCACGGTTGGTAAAGTACTGCGGCGCGAATTGCGCCGGATGCATGTTGCCGGGATCGATGCCGATTAATTAACCTCTGTTTGGGATAACGAAAAATATCGAAAGATATCAAAAGGTCACTCTGCCCAAAAAGGTGTAGGGCAGCTCCTTAGGGAGAGTGGTCAGCGTAGGGGTACGGGGAGATTCAAATGATGGTGCATCGATTACGAAACCCCGTGCCCAATCTGGGAATGGGCACGGGGGTGTTGGGCAGGTTGGCTTTAGAGTGATAATCCTCGTTCCGCTACCATGACAAATTTATTCTTTTCAGACAACCCCGATTTTGGGTTGATGCGAATCACGCCCCGGCCATTAACGCCGGTACGCCGTTTTGTTTTTTGACAGGCGGCGGAAAAATGGCTTCAAATTCGTCTTTGGTGAGGGTTTCAACCTCGAGCAATTTTTGAGCCACTGCATCCAGCTTGTCGCGGTGTTCTGATAGGATCGCTTTGGCGCGGTCGTGGGCTTCACTAACCAGCCGGCGTACCTCGCGGTCGATCTGTTCAGCAACGGCTTCCGAGTAGTCTCTTTGTTCCGAGATTTCGCGACCCAGGAAGATCAGTTCTTCCTTCTGGCCGTAAACCATTGGCCCCATTTCGGCGCTCATACCCAGGCGGGTGACCATCTGGCGAGCGATCTGGGTTACACGCTCGATGTCGTTTCCGGCGCCGGAAGTAATGTCATCAAACACCAGTTCTTCCGCGGCCCGGCCGCCAAGTAAACCGACCATATCGGCTACCAGCTTCTTTCGCGGCATCATCGTACGGTCTTCAGAGGGCAGCGCAATGGTGTACCCGCCTGCCATGCCGCGGGCGATGATGGTGATCTTCTGCACCGGGTCGTGCTCGGGCAGGGAGTTCATAACCACCGCATGACCAGCTTCATGGTAGGCAATGATTTTCTTCTCGTCCGGGTTGATCAGACGGCTCTTACGTTCCGGGCCGGCGATCACACGCTCGATGGCTTCTTCGAATTCGGGCTGCGATATGCTCTTGCGATTGCGGCGGGCAGCCAGAATAGCAGCTTCGTTGACCAGGTTTTCCAGGTCAGCGCCGACAAAACCGGGGGTAGCGCGCGCCAGAGTGGTCAGGTCAATATCGGGTTCCAGCGGTTTGCCCTTGACATGCACTTTGAGAATCGCCTCGCGGCCGCGCACGTCCGGTCGGTCGAGCACCACCCGTCGGTCAAACCGGCCTGGGCGCAGCAGCGCCGGGTCGAGGATGTCCGGGCGGTTGGTCGCGGCCATAATGATGACATTGGTATCGGTGTCGAAACCGTCCATTTCGACCAGCATCTGGTTGAGGGTCTGCTCGCGCTCATCGTGGCTGCCACCCAGCCCGGCGCCGCGCTGGCGCCCGACTGCATCGATTTCATCCACGAAGACGATACAGGGAGAGTGCCTCTTTGCCTGATCGAACAAGTCACGGACGCGGCTGGCGCCGACGCCGACAAACATTTCCACAAATTCAGAACCGGAAATGGAGAAGAACGGGACACCAGCTTCACCGGAAACGGCTTTTGCCATCAGTGTTTTACCGGTGCCGGGAGGGCCAACCAGCAAGACACCTTTGGGAATTCGTGCGCCGAGTTGAATGAATTTTTGCGGTTCGCGTAAAAACTCAACCACTTCTCTTAGTTCTTCTTTGGCTTCCTCAACGCCGGCAACATCCAGGAAAGTGACGGTCGGATGATCGCCGGTAAACATGCGCGCCCGCGATTTACCAAAGGACATGGCAGCGTTGTTGCTGCCCTGCGCCTGCCGGAAAATGAAGAAGAACGCGCCGATCAGCAGCATAAAGGGCAGGATATACCCGAGCGCGGTAAACACTCCCAGCCAGGCGCTGGGAGGTTTGATGAGGATTTTGATTTTGGCCGGATCCAGCTGGCCTTCGGTTACGCCAAGGGCCAGCAATTGATCCACCAGGGTTGCATTTGATTCCTTGGTGGAAACCGACTCGGTCAAGTCTTTATAGGTGACCTGCAGACGGTCCTCATCTCCTTCGATTTTGGTAACCTTCTGAGCTTTGATATCTGCTGCAAGTTGGTTAATCGATACTTCGGAGCTGACTCCCCGCTGACCGAAGCTATACACCACCATAGCAATAATGGCAATAAATAACAGCAGATAGATTACATAGGATTGGTTGCGTGAACTCACTCATACCTCCTGAGACGCTTTACCCAGTCATTAATTTTCTTAGATTTAATTAAAGAAATTATACCAATCTATCTTGCCCCCTGCCAGTTTGTCAACTAAAAACGTGAATGTTTAATAAAACTCTTATACAACCATCGGGGCGGATTACACAAAGCCAAGCGGGCTGCAGGCAGCTTAAACCGCAGCCTGGATTGCGCTCCAGGCCTGCCGGATGTGAGTCCGGTCGTGAGTGGCGATAAATCCCAGCAATTCTTTGAGGGTTGTTGGCCCAAAGATCGCGTGCCGGGCTGGCTGGGCTAGCTCGTGCTTTGTTGCCCCGTCGATTAGCTCCAGCAGGTTGGTGCGGGATTCAATAAATCCTTCCAACGCTGCCCTGGCAGGTTCGGCTGCATAATTGCGTTCCAGAACCCACGGGTCGGTGTTGGCGCCAGGTAAAAACGGATTTTCGCCGCGGATCGTTTGGGAGATGCGTCCGAGATTGACTTCCCGGTCGACATCCCGCAGGTGCGCCAAGATTTCAATCGGGCTCCACTCGGCTTCAGCGGGACGGTGCGTCCATGCCTCCTCCGGCAAGGAGCGGGAAAGAGAATCGAAGACAGCCGGAGTGGATTGTAGAGTCGCGAATATGCAAGAAATGGTCTGGAAATCCGGGGTTTGCTGCGCCATTTCAACTTTTTCCAGCCAGGGGAGCACATTTTCGAGCGTGCCCGTCTGACTAAGCGGGTTTCTCGGAGGAGTCTCTGAAGTGACTTCGTGTAGCCAATAGGTTGGCATGCCGAGCTTTTCAGCCGGGAGAATATCATCTTCCAGGCTGTTGCCAATCATCACCAACGGACCGGACGGCCAATTCAGACATCCAAGGATTTCAGCATAAAAGGCCGGGTGCGGCTTGCTGAAATGCGATTTTTCATAACTGGTAACCAATTTAAATCCGAATTCATCGGGGGATAGTCCAGCCCATTCCAAGCGCTGTTGGATGGCAGTCCAGGGAAAAAGGGGTTTAGTGGCAACTACCACCTCCCATCCACGGCTCATGGCTGAAGTTACCAGTTCAATTGCCTCCGGTCGAGGGGCTGTGTATTTCCGTAATTCAGGGAATGTTTCCGCATAAAACTGGTCGATGACCTCAATCAATGCTGATTTGGCGGTCCCAATTTGTGGATAAAACACCTGGTCGAATTGCTCTTCCATGGTCAGGGCAGGCGTCTTCTTGGCCAGCATAGCCTGGATGGCTTCCATCATGGCTGGCATGAATTTTTCCATAGGCGCCCAGGGTTGCAGCGCCTCCGCCAGCCGTTTGAAGTAAGCTTTTTGGAAGATATCGATGTCGTTCGATAATAATGTATCGTCCAGATCGATCAGCAGTGTAAGGGTCATGACTCAGACTTTGAAAATACAGGGGGCAAAGGGTGACACTGACCGCAGCCAATATGCGGTTCGGTGACCGTGACCTTGTTTTTGGAGCAAGATGCGCTTACCACTACCCGTTTCTTTAAAATCCCCAGCGTACGTTTTACCTCACCTTGAAGGTTGAGGAATTCACACGCGTTGGCACGTAAAATCCCGGGCACCGGGCAAGTTTGACACAGGTTTCGATTCCAATTGTGGGGCGGCGGTTGATTGCCAATCAGGCGGCATTCCTCGCGGTTCTTCCCGCGGTAATAATCACCGTAAAAATATCGACATTCTTCCCCGGCAGGGGTACGCATAATTTGGCAACCTTTCTGCCCTTCTTAAGGCTCCGTCCCCAGTCATGGGGACGAGCAAGGCATTCCATTTGGCCTGGTACTTGCGATATTTATTGAACGCGCGTAACGTAGGTTCCAGTCCGGGTGTCGATCCGAATGGTATCGCCGTCATTTACAAAATTAGGCACCTGCACCTGCACGCCGGTTTCAACGGTAACATTTTTGGTGACACCGGTAGCCGTATCTCCGCGGACAGCAACATCCGCCTTAATGATTTTTAAGTCAACCGTGGTCGGCAATTCGACATCCAGCGCTTCGGTGCCATAAAAGGTCAGCTTGACTGCCATTTCTTCCTTCAGGAATCCGGTGTACTCGCCAAGGATATCGGCGCGCAGCGGATACTGCTCAAAGGTTTCCTGATCCATGAAGTAGTAAATGTCGCCATCGGTATAGAGATACTGCGCCATATGATAATCCAGGCGCGCATCCGGGACGCGCTCACCGGACTGGAATGTCTTTTCAATCGTTCCCCCGCTGCGCAAGTTGCGGGCTTTAATCCGAATCGTCGCATTACCACGCCCAGGTTTGTGGTGGCTATATTCCAGCACCTTAAACAGGCTGCCATCCAGTTCAAAGGTAACGCCTTTGCGCAAATCGTTCACGTCAATCATACACAACCAACCTTCATCGTAAAGAATTTGAAAAACAGTCCGATTATAGTTCAGGATATCGGGCGTGACAAGGCGTGCGCGCTGCAATGGGCGCAAAAGGGTGGAGCCATAACCGCTCCACCCGCATACGCGTTCTATTCGATTGTGGCACTTACCGTCTTGCCAACTACCGGAGGCCAGAGCGTTAGCCTAATTTGGGTTCAATCAGGCCATAGCTTCCGTCGCGGCGGGTGTAAAGCACATTAATTGCGTTGGTACTGGCGTTATAAAACACAAAAAATTCGTCATGCCCCAGCAGCTTCATCTGCTCGATGGCCTCGAGTTCGTCCATCGGAGTTAAGGTGAAGGTTTTGCGGCGGGCAATCGCTTCGATTTCAGCAGGTTCTTCCACCTCAACCGGTTCAGCGGCAACATCTGCAGCAGAAGTCCCGTCACCCCGTCCACGCTGGTGTTTGCCCTTATAGCGTTCGATCTGGCGCTGCATCTTATCCACGGCTTCATCGATTGCAGCGAAGAGGTCGTCGGCGCGTTCCTCTACACGAAGAATAAAACCCTTTCCCCGAATGGTGATTTGAGCGACCTGGCGGTCAGTGGCACTGCGTGCGGATTTTACGTAGGACAGATCTACCCTGGTTTCATCCACATTGGGTATGTGGCGCCCCAATTTTCCGACTTTCTTATCAACATATTCGACGATGCGGTCTGTCAGTTCCATATTGCGGGCAAATGTATCAATTTTCAGGTCCATCGTATCCTCCAATACAAAATAAAATTCTGCATTCCGATGCAGCGACTTCCCCAACTCCTAAGAATAGTATAGCTTAATTCAGGTGAATTTGACCGGCGCGTGCCAGGGTTAATCCATATATCTGGCTGCTGCCGGCAGCCTGCAGCGCTTGCGCGCAGGCTTGCATGGTCGCCCCGGTGGTGGTTACATCATCGATGATCAAGATGGATTTACCAGCAGCAAACTGTGACTTGGCGGTAAAGGCGCCCATCACATTCTGGCGGCGCTCGTGTGCGTGCAACCCAACCTGCGAGGTGGTATCACGAGAGCGTTCGATAACGGATTCCTGAAAGGGAATTCCAGTCGTAAGTCCTAACCAGCGGGCCAGCAGCGCGGATTGATTGTAACCTCGTTCGCGGCGACGTTTTTTGCTCAACGGCACTGCGGTGATCAGGTTAACCTGCCAGTTTAATCCTGTCAGCAAATGAGCAAGGGGCTTTGCCAGCTCTTCACTGACACCCATGTCATTGTGATATTTCAACTGGTGGATGGCGCTGCGTAGCGGCCCCTCATACCATCCCCAGGAACGAACAGCCGTGTAAACAGGCTGGTAAGCCTTGCATTCCGGGCATAAGGTAGCGCCTGGTTGAGGAATCCCGCACAATGGGCAGATAGAAGACTGGTGGATGACCTTTACTTTGGCCTGGCAGTCTACGCACCACCGTACATTGTCTTTTCTACATCCTGCGCAGCGCGGCGGGTACAGCCAGTCCATGACTCGCCAAAAACCATGCGAGATTCGGAACGCTCGAGAAGCTCCCAGACTTTTTGTCATGGATTCCACTCAGGTAAGCAGAAACGTTAGCTGGATAAGCCTGGCGTGTTTGCGGCAGGTGTAAAACTGGGACCGAATTAAAACCCAAACATGCCGCCGAGAGCTGATTGGAATAACTTCAAGGCAGCCGGGGTCATCAGGACGATCATTAAGGAAGGGAAAATGAGCAGCGTCATTGGAATCAACATTTTCAAAGGAGCTTTGTGGGCCTCTTCTTCTGCGTGCTGACGCCTTTTGACGCGCATTTGATCGGATTGGATTCTCAGTACTTTTGCTAGGCTAACACCGAGTTGTTCTGACTGGATAACCGCGGCTACAAAGCTAGTCATCTCGGCGAGGCCGATGCGGTCCGCCATATCGCGCAGCGCCTCACGTCGTACCTTGCCAAGCTGCATTTCTTGAATGGCACGCGAGAAGGAATAGGAAAGTTCTGACGCCCATTTTTCACTTACGCGAGCCATGGCGGCTTCAAAGCCGAGGCCAGCTTCCACGCAAATGGTAAGCAAGTCGAGTGCATCTGGCATCGCTTTGCGTACTTCTTTTTGCCGTTTGTTGATCTTGCTGGTCAACCAAAGCTGAGGGAAATAAAAGCCTAGAAAACCGAACACCAGACCTAAGATAAGCACACGGCTGGCAGGCCACTTGGCTGCGCCCAGGCTTGAAACCAATAAGACGATGCCGGCAAAAACCAGGCCTAAGACCAGCTGCAATGCCAGGATCATGGTCGGGTCAATCCGGGCAGGCGTACCAGCTAATTCCAGTTTGCGCGAAATGGAATTCATTGCATTTTGCGGGGTAAAGCGCGTTGCAATTTCACCCAATTTACGTGCCATGGGATAAATAATACGTTCAGTAAAGGGTTGTGAAAGTTCCAGTTCTCGCAAGTCTGGCATCTCGCCAGTTTGGCTGAATTCTTCCAGGCGGGCTTGCAGCGCCCGGTCATTATCAGACTGGGGATTGCGCAACCCGATGACGGTAAGAGTAACCGCGCCAGCGAGGATGATCAGGATGATTATGAGTAGAAAAGGCATTCGTAACCTCCGTATCTTCGCTAGATTTCGATATCGCCGAGCTTCTTCATGGAGAAGTAGCCGGAGACGATGAGTATCGCAGCCACCCCTAATGCGATGTAACCGCAAATTCCGCTTTCCGGCTGGGTGTAGGTCATCATGTATTCTTTATTCAAAACGTACAAAATCAGGATAACGATGATGGGTAGAATGGAGAGAAAACGTCCTGAGTACATAACCTGGGTGGTCAAAACGCGGATTTCACCTTTAATGCGAACGCGTTCCCGAATGGTGAATGAAATGGTGTCGAGAATTTCAGCCAGATTACCGCCAACTTCGCGTTGGACATTGATGGCCGTGATGACCAGGTCCAGGTCATCCGATGGAACCCGCACCAGTAAATTGGCCAGGGCCTTCTCCATCGTGATGCCTAATTGCATTTCCTGCACGACTCGGCGAAACTCTTCGTTGATTGGGGAGGGGAGTTCTTTGCTGACGGCTTCCATGGCCTGCATGGTGGAATAACCTGCGCGGAGCCCGTTGACCATCAGATTGAGCATGTCTGCAAGTTGGTCGCCGAATTTACGCAACCGGCGATCCGTTTGATTTTTAACGTACATGCCGGGCAGAAAAGCTCCGCCAACACCACCCGCGATGGCAAGTAAAATCGATTGTTGCCCGATTACGTAACCGATCAGGGCAACCAAGAGGATTGCCCCGATAACGATGAAAACATACTCGCCAGGTTTAAGCTTGAGGTCGGCACGTGCCAACTTTTTTGAGATATTATCGCCGTAAGAGGAGCGTTCTACGCGTTTATTTAGCCAATCCGTTACGGGATTTTCCATCGCTCCGCGTTTGGCTTCTTTCGCGGATTGTTCGCGCTGGTCCTCTACATATTTTCCCAGGCGTTCTTCCACCATGCTGCGTTCGCCGGTCAAAGAAACTGCAATACCGACGATCAGCAGGACTAACGCAATCCCGCCGCCCAAAATCAAGATGATGGCCGGGCTCAGCTCCATAATCTCACCTGCTTTCTGAAAGACATTTTGTCTTGATAGCGATAAGCATTATCTCCGTGCTCCCATCCCCCAGAGGGCGGGCGGCAAATGAATGCCAGCAGCCTCGATTTTTTCGTAGAATCGGGGGCGGAGACCAGTAGGCCGCAGTCTGCCAATTATTTTCCCATTTTCAATACCGGTTTGTTCGAAAACGTAGATGTCGGTCATGGTGACCACATCGCCTTCCATACCGGCAATTTCAGTAATGTTCACCACTTTACGCGTGCCATCGCGCATGCGCTCCTGGTGAACGATGACATCGATGGCCGAAGCAACCTGTTCGCGAATTGCGCGAATGGGCAGATCCATTCCAGCCATCATCACCATGGTCTCCAAGCGCGCCAGGGTATCCCGCGGGCTGTTGGAGTGCGCAGTGGTCATGGAACCGTCATGACCGGTGTTCATGGCCTGGAGCATATCCAGTGCAGCATCATCGCGGACCTCGCCGACGATAATCCGGTCTGGGCGCATACGGAGTGTGTTGGTGACCAGTTGTCGAATAGTGATTTCGCCACGGCCTTCGATATTGGCTGGCCGTGATTCTAGGGTTACCACATGATCCTGTCGCAGCTGGAGTTCTGCTGCGTTTTCTACAGTGATGATGCGCTCATCGCCAGGGATAAAACTGGATAAGACGTTTAGCAAGGTCGTTTTACCGGAACCAGTACCCCCCGAGATGATAATGTTCAAACGCGCCTTGACGCAGGCGTCGAGTAACTGGATTGACTCCGGAGTGAGCGTGCCGTACTGGATTAATTGTTCGACGGTGATCGGGTTTCGCGCAAATTTCCGAATGGTGATGACTGGACCGACCAGAGACAATGGAGGGATAATCGCGTTTACGCGGGAACCGTCCGGTAAGCGGGCATCGACGAACGGTGAGGATTCATCCACGCGCCGGCCCAGTGGCGCCACAATACGTTCAATGATACGCATCACATGTTCGTTGTTCTCGAAGCTGATGGGTGCGCGGGAGATTTTACCCCGGCGCTCGATATAGATATTCTTTGCGCCGTTTACCATAACTTCGGTAACGCTGTCATCCTCGAGCAAGGCTTGCAGCGGGCCAAACCCCAATATTTCAGCAGCAATTTGCTCGAACATGCGTGAACGTTCGTTGCGCGAGAGGACGATATTTTCTTCGTTGAGGATTTGCTCAAAGAGTTCCTGGATAGTCCGCCGGACCTCGGCAATCTTTGTCACATCCATGCTTGTGTCTAAAGTGGACAGCAATTTATTCTGGACGCGATTTTTTAGGTCCTGGTAGGTGTCGGTAGAAGCGCGATCAGGTGTGACGGGGCGGCGCTGTGGAACAACTGGATTTGAACGCGGCAGAATACCATTACTTTCATTTCCCTGGCTGGCCTGATCCAGTGGGCTTTGATCATTCTGAATCCTTCGTAAAATGGACATAAAATTATCCTTTGGTCAAATCCCCTATCTTCTAGAGGTTGAAGTCCGGGCCAATACCGGATCGGATTCTTTAAGCTTATTTTTTAAAGTTTCCGCCAGGTTAAGAATCAGTTTGCTGATGGGAAAAGTCTTATCTTCCACAACAAAAGGCAGACCGCGATTGATTGAATTGGTTACGATTTTTTCTTCAAAGGGGATTACGAAATCAACGGGAAGGTGCAAATTTTCGCTAATTTTTTCTGGGGTAATCGTAATCCGTCTGTCAAACCGGTTGATCACGAAGGTAATTCGATCGCGCAGACCGGAAGCGTTGGCTAATGAGAGAAAGAGATTGCAGCTCTTTATGCTGGGAATCTCCTGCGTTGTAATCAGAATGATTTGATCCGAATATTCTAACGCAGACTGTACTACATCTGTCAAGTATGAGACTGTATCCACAACGACGTAGGAGTAGAGAGTGGCCAGATAATTAAGCAATTTGGCAAATTGCTCGCCAGTGACATCTTCCGCCATATCTGCTTGCGGTGGGCACGCCAGAACATGAATCCCAGATAGCGAATGTTCTGCAGCGACCTCACGGACAATATCCGGGTCCAACTCATCGACCCGGCTTGTCAGGTCAATGACATTGTTTTTAACCTGCTCATTAAGCATAACTGCGACGTCGCCGTATTGCAGGTTGGCATCCACCAAAATGGTGGGTGTGGTGCTGGATTGAAGTGAGACAGCCAGGTTGGTTGCAATCATCGAACTGCCGGTTCCGCCTTTTGGACTGTACACGACGATGATTTTTCCATTTATGGCAGAGTAACCGCCGTTACCACCCGGCATCCCTCCCGCTGCAACTGCAGCAGAAGGGATGGGGATTTTGGATTTTTCTTCGATGGCCATATCCCCTGCGCGTCTGACCGCTGCGGTCAATTCGTCGATCATGGGGGGTTTGGCTAGGAAATCGCGGGCGCCTGCTAACATTGCCCGGCGCATATAGCTCGGATCAGCTTGAACGGAGAGAATGACGACTTGGACGAAGGGTACCTTTTTGCGAATTGCTTCGGTAGCCGTGATACCGTCCATATCCGGCATATTGATATCCATAATCACAACATCGGGTTTATCTTCCGTAGCGAGTTCTATTGCTTCGGCACCGTTTTTTGCTCCGCCAATAATTTCTACTCGCTGTTCAAATTGCAGCATACGTCGAATATTCTCGCGAGTCTCCTGGATGTCATCGACGATTAAAACCCGAATCTTGTCAGATTGCTCCATCACTTCTCCCGTTACATTTTCTATTCATATACCATTAAAACCTCAGGCGATCAGTTTACGGCTGTGGGGTGGGCTCGGATGCTGGATTGGCGATCGAATCAACCCGCGGCTCTAAAGCATACGGCAATTTAGCCGGTAACGGGATGTTCTTCTGTTCCATTAGGTACTGCTGGGTAACCGCGTCCGTTACGATCGGGTTGGTATCATTCGGGTTGCGCAGCGCCATATTAAGGCGGATGCCGGCCATCATCATGTAATTCATCGAGACGGCGTCCTGCGGGCTAACCACCAGAGTAACCGAGTCATTGGTAGATTCGGCCGGCGTGGCTGGAGCTTCCCCTTCAGGAACAGCGGTGGGGGTTACTTGAGCGATTTGCGGCTCAACATAGTTCCCAACGCGCAGCACTACAGCATCCTGGACGACCGTCTGGCAAACCAGGCGCGGGCGCTGCGATTCTGAAGGAACAACATAAGTTGGCATATTGAGCGATCCATCACCTTGCACACGCCCCTGGAGCACACCCAAATCCTTGGCAGTGAGGATGGTTGTATTGCTGAAATTCAATTCACCTGCTTTTGCTGGGACTTCCTGTGCAAAAGCATTTGGCAGTCGTGATTGCCAATCGGGGTCGATGTCTACTAAAAGCATGCAGCCGACTACCATTACATGGTCACCGGGAGCCAAAGCATTGGCGACTGCTGTTAAAGAATCTACTGGGACGGGAAGAGCGACGAAATCTTTCGGAACATCAAAAGATGCTACCGAACCGCCTGTTGGCGGGATGAGCACAGATGGGGTTAACGGAACGCCCGGGTCCAGGTCGTATTTTGCACGCGAACCAATGACAGTATTGACATCTGTGATGAAAGTTCCCTGTACCAGATTGGCTTCAGGGTACTGGATTGTCATTAATGCTGCCTGGGTGATCTCAGCTCCACGTGGGATAGCCTGAGTGGTGATGACGATATCGACCATCGCACCGGCTTCCGGGGTCTGGGGTGACTCTGCGTTTTGACCGCCCTGCATTTGGAGCCAAACATATACTGCTCCTACCAGCAAAATCAAAATCAGAGCCACCAAGATAATAATGCGCCCACCTGATTTACCTCTAGCGGCCATGTAAATGCCTCCTCACTTCGTTGTTTTAGATCGGAATAAGCAAACTAAAGCTTATTATACGCTATGAAAATCCATTCACTCCTAATGGTTATGTAAGGTGCTAAAGAATAACCCATACCTCGTGAAAAGGAGTGCACTCTTTTCCTTGATTATACCGGGGTGCAAGTTTTATACCGCGATTTAAGCCTGTGGATTTGTCGGAAAACGGAGTAAATTCGCGAACTTTAATTTTCCTCTACATTTGTGAGGTATGGTGCTTATTAAAATATATAGACCCTGAGAATTCAGGGTCTATATATTTTGCTAGTTTGATCAGATCAAACAAGAATAGGCGGTTCTAGAGCGCATTGACGATGCTGCTGAAGATATTGCCAATGGCAGGTCCCATAATCGCAAGAATAACAATCACGACAATCGCTACTAAAACAAGAATTAACGCGTACTCAACGAGGCCTTGGCCTTTTTCCTTCGGTGCAAATAACATGATGTTTTCACCTCCTTCCCGCCCATAAAGTGGTTATTGGAACTTCTAATAAATATTATATGTTTTATTAGCCATGATTCAATATGCTGCACCTTACAGGAACCTTACTGTTATTTATTGAAGCTCTACTGAATGGGGCAAATATAGGACGATTCCGGCCAGCAAAATCAACATCTGAACTGCCAGATTAATGGCAAGCAAGCTTTATTTCCAGATATTAACTGACGGTTCATTTCGAACCCACAATATGTAAAAGAGTTAATAAGAATAGACCCCGGAGAACCAGGGTCCATTCAGGTAACGCTAACTGGATTGAACAAAACAAGAGTCGGTAGTTCTAGAGCGCATTGACGATTTTGCTGAAGATGTTGCCAATGGCAGGTCCCATAATCGCTAGAATGACAATGACGACAATCGCTACTAAAACAAGAATCAACGCGTACTCAACAAGGCCCTGGCCCTTTTCCTTCGGTGCAAATAACATGTCGTTTTCACCTCCTTCCCGTTCATAGAATAAATATCTAGAGCACCTACTGAATATTATATCCATATTTTTTTGTGATGCAATATATTTATCCTGTAACAAACCTTCTAAAATTCCAAGAATTGCAACCTTCTATAGTTTATTTCCGTAAATGGATTGAAACTCAGATGAGATCACCAAGCGTTTTGTTGTCCGGATGTTTGAATCTGGCTATAATAAATTACAACCCCCGAAAATACTAAGCCTGCAGTTCCCAAGGAGGAAAAATGAGCGACCTGTTCGATCGTGTTACCGGCGATCAAGATATATTTAAAAAGCTTTTGTCGAAAATCCCCGGATTTGACGGCTATATCGAAAAACATAATCGGCGCATGTCCGATAAAATGCTGCGCGAAAAAGTGGCAGCTGAGTTTGAGCTGTTGTGGGGACGGCTTTCAGCGCTGCAACGTGACCTGATCGACCAGGGCGATTTGCTGCTGGTTGACGATCTGGAATCCGCCGCGATCAAGTTGCGCCAGTTTATCGATCGGGTTAAAACAGCATCGTATGGCTATACCGGCTTTTTCGATTCAGTAAAGCTGAAGACAGAAGACCTGGCTCGCGTGTACGAGTATGATATAGAGCTTTTTAACCTGGCTGATACCGTATCTTCCGCTATCGACAATGTTGAGGCTTCAATTGGGACGGACGGCCTACCGGCTGCATTACGCAACATCAAAAAAGTCACCCGCGATTGTGTAGAGGCTTTCGAGAAGCGCAATGAAGTCATGATGAGCGGCGAGCAGCCGGCTGGTTAATCAACCCGATTGTGATAATTTCCTAGGAATTGGAGAAAACAACCATGGCTAGAATTTTTGATGTTGTTGAATATCCCAGCGAGATGGCGGATGAGCTGGTTCACCGTTTCCCTGAACAAGGGGTTGCGGATCTGCGGTTAGGCTCCCAGGTGATCGTCCGTGAATCGCAGCGGGCTGTATTCTTCCGCGACGGGCGCGCGCTGGACTCATTTGGCCCGGGGAGGCATACCATTACTACCGCCAATATTCCCCTGCTGGTTGACTGGGTCGGTAAGCTCTTCAATGATCGGACACCCTTCACAGCGGAGGTTTATTACGTTTCCATGCGCGAATTTGTTGACCGCAAATGGGGCACCCCCCAGCCGATCCTGGTCCGCAATCCGGGAATGGGTCTTGGCGTGGCGCTGCTGCAAGGGTTTGGTACTTATTCCTTCCAAATTAAAGATGCCCAGCAGTTCGTAACTCAGATCGTTGGCGCCCAAGGCGCGTATCGCATGGTGGATATTGAAAACCGCCTGCGCACCATGTTGCTCTCCAAATTACAGGACTTGCTCGGAGAGACGGGCGCCACCAAATCAGTGGCAGAACTAATCGGGCTGGTTGAGGAAATTGGTTCCGGCGTTCGCGCAAAAGCCCAGGATGATTTTGCTGCGGTTGGCTTGCTGCTCAAATCGTTCTACATTGGCAGCCTGAAACCCTCCGATAAGTCAGCCGAGGAGTTGCGGGCTATGGGCATGCTCGATATGCAGACCTACACCCAGCTGCAGGCAGCCGATGCGATGCGCGATGCTGCCCAAAACCCGAGCGGTGGTGCTGGACTGACAGCTGGAATTGGCGCCGGCATGGGGCTTGGCAATGTGATTGGACAGTCTTTGCAGGGCATGACCGGCGCGCAAGGCGCGGCAGCTGCGGGAGCAGCGGCTGGTTCTGCCGGGGTCGCGGCCGCTATACCGTCTGTGATGACGCCGGCTGAAGCGGCTCAAATTTTGAAAGTATCGGAAGAGGATGTTGTTGCCGCCATCACCACGGGAGATCTCAAAGCCCGCAAAATCGGCGCGGCGTTCCGCATCAGCAAAGAGGCCCTCGAAGCGTTCCTCAAGGGCTAGGAACGAAACTCGATTTAAAACCCGGCAGTTTTTGACTGCCGGGTTTTTTTATCCATATTGTCTAAATTGCGCATGTTATAATCATCGGGTTGCGTGGAATGGCCGAAAATCTTAACGGGGAGTGTCCATGAATCTTCACGAATACCAATCGAAACAAATTTTCGCCAGGTACGGCATTCCAGTACCGCGCGGACGAATTGCGGTCAACTCGGATGAAGCCAAGCAAATTGCCGAAGAGTTGGGTGGCCGCGTTGTCGTAAAGTCGCAGGTGCTGGTTGGCGGGCGCGGCAAGGCTGGTGGCATCCGTCTGGCAAAATCAGCCGACGAAGCTCAGGAATTAGCCACACGCATCCTGGGGATGGAAATCAAGGGGCTGCCCGTGCGCCGCGTGCTGGTTGACGAAGCAGTCAGTATCGAAAAAGAAATATATCTTGGCATCACCAATGACCGGGCGTCCCGCAAACCGGTCATGATTGCCTCTGCTGAGGGGGGGGTGGATATCGAGGAGGTCGCGGCCCGTACGCCTGACCGAATCATCCGTCTGCATATCGATCCTTTGCTTGGGCTGCGTGAATACCAGGCGCGCGATGTCGCTGTGGCGATCGACTTGCCCAAAGATTATTGGCGCCAATTCATGACCGTAGCGGATGGACTGTGGCGGGTATTTGTTGAAAATGACGCCACCCTGGTCGAAATAAACCCGTTGGTGATCACCAAAGAGAAGCGCCTGATTGCCCTCGACGGTAAGATGGTGATTGACGACAATGCCTTATTTCGCCGTCCCGATATTGCCGAAAAGCGGGATCTTGATGTGGAAGCGCCAGAAGAAATCTCAGCCCGAAAATATGGTCTATCCTACATCAAACTGGATGGTCAAATCGGCTGCATGGTGAATGGCGCCGGCCTGGCTATGGCGACCATGGATATCATCAAACTCTACGGCGGCCAACCAGCTAATTTCCTGGATATTGGCGGAGGAGCGGGATCTGAAAAAGTTACAGCAGCATTCCGCATTATTTTGTCGGACCCGAATGTGTGTGCCGTTCTCATTAACATTTTTGGCGGTATCACCCGCGGCGATGAAGTAGCGCGCGGTATTCTGGCAGCCATTGACCAGGTCAAGCCTAAGGTGCCGATGATTGTCCGCCTGGTCGGGACAAATGCAGAGGAGGGGCGGCGCCTGTTGGCGGATGCCAACATGATCACTGCAGAGACGTTAGCTGATGCTGCCGAAAAATCGGTGGCGGCTGCCAAAGAAAGGTGCAACCAATGAGCATCCTGATCAACAAAAACACCAAGTTGATTGTCCAGGGGATCACTGGCAACGAGGGGCTATTTCACACTGCCCAAATGCTCAATTATGGAACCGATGTGGTTGCGGGAGTGACTCCGGGAAAAGGTGGCGATTGGGTGCTGGATGGAAAAGTCCCGGTCTTTGATACTGTCAAACAGGGAGTAGAAGTAACCGGGGCTAATACGTCCGTTATTTTTGTCCCGGCGCGCTTCGCTCCGGATGCAATTTTCGAGGCGGCCGACGCGGGAATTTCACTTGTATTTTGCATCACTGAAGGCATTCCTGTGCAGGATATGATGCGCGTGCGCGAATATCTCGATCAGAAGGGAGTGCGCATGGTTGGACCCAATTGCCCGGGTGCATTGACCCCTGGCGAAACCAAAGTTGGCATCATTCCCGGCAATATCGCCATTCCAGGTACAGTAGGGGTAGTTTCCCGTTCCGGGACGCTGACTTATGAAGTCCTTTACGCCTTGAAACAGCACAACATGGGAGCCAGTACCTGTGTCGGTATTGGCGGCGACCCGGTCAATGGCACCAATTTCATCGATGTGCTGGGCATGTTCGAGGCCGACCCGCGCACGAACAGTGTCGTGTTGATTGGTGAAATCGGCGGCAGTGACGAAGAACGGGCAGCCGAATTTATTGCCCGGTATATGACCAAACGCGTAGTGTCTTTCATCGCCGGTCAAACAGCTCCAGCCGGGAAACGCATGGGGCATGCAGGCGCCATCATAGAGGGCGGATCTGGCACTGCGGCGGATAAAATCAAGGCGTTAACCAACGCTGGCGTGCAGGTCGCCCGCCACCCGGAAGAAATACCAGCCCTGATTGGTGAATAGCCCCCGGTTTAAATCAAAAAAAGAGGCATGGATATTTCTGTGCCTCTTTTTTTGATGAAAAATTTATGCCTTGCGCGATTGAATATAGCTGACAGCGTCCTGGACGCTTTTAATCATCCGGGCATCTTCGTCTGAAATGGCAACGTCGAATTTTTCGCTTAAACCGTCAATAAGGAAAAATTGATCCATTGAATCGGCTTTCAGATCTTCAATGAACCGTGTTTCCGGGTTTAACCCTTCTCCATCGACTTTAAGAACTTCAACGATTACTGATTTAACCTGTTCGTACACATCACCCATGGTGAACCTCCGAGAGAATTCGCTATCACTGGTCTTTATTTTAGCTTGACACCCCGATCTGTCAAGCCTGGAAAGCTTATATTTGGTATACTGACACCAATCAAACACCACGTCTGGAAAAAAGTTATGGATGATCCGCAGGCACTAGGAAAACGTAAATCGGAACATATCCGCATCAATCTGGAGAAAGATGTTCGGTCAAGTTTGACCACCGGGTTGGACCGGCTCCATTTTGTTAACCAGGCACTGCCGGAATTTGATCTGGCGGATGTGGATACAACTCAAAGCCTTTTTGGAAAAAAAATTGCTGTGCCGCTGCTGATATCCTCCATGACGGGGGGGACACCGGAAGCCGAACAGATCAACCTGCGCCTGGCTGAAACCGCCCAGGAGAAATTCATTGCCCTCGGGCTTGGTTCGCAGCGTGCTGCGCTGGAAAATTCGGCTGCGGTCGGCAGTTTTCAAGTGCGCCACGTAGCACCCGATATTTTATTATTTGCCAATCTGGGAGCGGTTCAACTCAACTACGGCTACACCGTTGAACATTGCCGACGGGCGGTCGAGATGGTTGAAGCGGACGGATTGTTTTTGCACTTGAACGCTCTGCAGGAGGCGCTGCAGCCAGAAGGGAACACGCGCTTTGGCGGCCTGCTGGACAAAATTGAGCAGGTGTGTAAGGCGCTGCCGGTCCCGGTGATCGTCAAAGAAGTTGGCTGGGGCATTTCCGGTGAGACCGCGCGGTTACTGGCGGCTGCCGGGGTCGCAGCCGTGGATGTGGCTGGAGCTGGCGGCACCTCATGGTCGCAGGTCGAGATGCACAGGATGAAAGATCCGCGGCGAGCAGCCATTGCTGCTGCGTTCCGAAATTGGGGGATTCCTACCGCTGAAGCCATCCGTCAGGTGCGCCAGCAGGCGCCTGAACTGCCGGTTTTTGCCTCTGGCGGGCTGCGTGACGGCATCGACGCCGCGAAAGCACTCGCGTTGGGGGCGACGTTAACGGGCATCGCCGGGCCATTCTTAAAAGCAGCTTCCCAATCGCAAGCAGCAGTTTCTGCTCTGGCGGATGAAATCATTAATGAGATGAAGATTGCGATGTTCGCCTGTGGCGCAGTGAACCTGACGGCATTAAAAAACATTCCTCTGGTGGAATTTTAACATGCGCATGGATTTGAAATCATTCCAGGCCCTAATGATGCCAGCCATTGATGCGGAAATTCGCACAATGGTGGATTCACCCCGGCTGACGGCCTACACCGGTCTGCGCGATATCCTTGCGTACCAGCTGGGCTGGGAGGGCGAGGGCAGCGGGATTGAAGCCCGGGGAAAAAGGATCAGGCCTCTCCTGGTTACTTTGACCGCGGAAGCGGTCGGTGGTGATTGGCAAAAGGCTTTACCGGCTGCTGCGGCAGTAGAGCTGCTGCATAATTTTTCCTTGATTCACGATGATATCGAGGATGCCAGCCTGTTACGGCGTGGTCGTCCAACTATGTGGGCAAAATGGGGGAATGCGCTGGCGATCAATGCTGGCGACGCCATGTTCGCCCTAGCCTTTGAGGCTTTGCACCGGCTGGAACAAACCGTAAGCCCTGGTGCAGCTTTCAAGGCTGGAACTATCTTGACCGATACCTGTCTTCAACTGACGGGTGGGCAGCACCTGGATATTATTTATGAAGATGCCGATGTCCTCCCGCTAGAGTCCTACTGGCCAATGGTCACCGGCAAAACTGCTGCGCTTCTTTCGGCTTGCGTCCAATTTGGTGTAATATGCGCAGGGGCAGGGGCGCCGACTCTGGAAATTTTAAGCCGGTTTGGATATTCGCTCGGTCTCGGTTTTCAAATTCAGGATGACTGGCTGGGTATCTGGGGCGACGAAAGCCGGACCGGTAAATCCAATGCCAGTGACCTGACAGCAGGGAAAAAATCGCTGCCGATCCTTTACGGTCAGAAATTGGGTGGGGCTTTCGCCCACGCATGGCTCAATCGCACGAAAGGCGCAATCGATACCGAACATCTGACTGAACTATTGGTTGAGGAGGGCGTCAGGGAATACACTGAGACTCAGGCAGCACAATATACCCGGGATGCCATGAGCGCCCTGGAGCAGGCTGACCTGCAAACGGATGCGGGTCAGGCGCTGCATGAGCTGGCAGCCAGCCTTTTATACCGCCGCTTTTAAGTTATGATAAGTGAAGGAGGAAGACATGGCAAAATTAGTGGAAGCTTCTGAACCCAAAAAAGATTCCTTCGAGCGGGAAATCCTGTTGGACGATCCGGCTGTCTATCAAGCCGCTGACCTTTTGACCGATGGGGGTATCGATACCGATACGATCCGTTCCAATATCTCACAAATGTTGAATGCGTTTGGCGAAAATCCCGAACGGGACGGGTTAAAACGCACTCCGGACCGGGTGGCTCGCATGTACGAAGAATTATTGGCCGGATATCGCACTGACCCGGTTGCTTTGGTCAATGATGCGCTGTTCGAGGTGGAGTACGATGAAATGGTTATCGTGCGCGACATCGAGTTTTACTCGCTCTGCGAGCATCACATGCTGCCTTTTCTTGGACGAGCGCATGTGGCGTACATGCCGCGCGGACGGGTGATCGGGTTGTCGAAGATTCCTCGGGTAGTGGATATGTTCTCGCGTCGCTTGCAGGTGCAGGAACGGCTTACCCGGCAGGTGGCTGATTTCTTAATGGAAGTCCTTCACCCGCGCGGCGTCGCGGTTGTGGTGGAGGCAATTCATATGTGCTCCATGATTCGCGGCGTCAAAAAGCATGATACGCGCATGACCACATCGAGCATGCTCGGCGCCTTCCGTAATAATATGGCGACCCGCATGGAGTTCCTGGACAACATCTCGCGCGGCTCCGAGCAGCTGCACTTCTAGCTATAGATTTTTTGGTCGCTGGGCTCGATTTATTTTTGTCATGCTGCCCGCTGGGAAAGATTTCACTTGTTGACTGCCCTTCGACAAGCTCAGGGAGCGGCCTTGTCCGGTGGCTGCCCCTCGCCCGTGGGCTGAGCTTGTCGAAGCCCGGTAGCAGGCAGCATGACACCGTTGGTCTGTGCTCGCTTTGTTGTCATGCTGAGCAGAGCGAAGCATCTGTGAGTATTTGCCATAGATTCTTCGGTCGCTTTGCTCCCTCAGAATGACAACAATGGGCTGCGCTCCTGCAAAATGACCAACCAAATCACGCAATTCCCGGCTGGGATTGATCCGGAATGGTTAAATCTAGCCGTGGGACGGCGGTGGATGAGGTGCGTAGCGACTGCGCGACCTGGTTTAGCGTAATTCCTTCCCCAGGCACTTCCAAATCTGGGCGCAACTCGGAGATGGGAATTGCCAGAAAATCCCGTTTCCACAGGTTAGGGTCTAACACCTGTTCGTCATAGACGATGATGTCCAGGTCGATGGTGCGCGGGGCATTCTTGTCTGCAGTGCGCACCCGGCCCAGGTTTTGTTCGATTTTGGTCAGTACAGTGGATTTCAAGCTTTCGATTCCCAATGGAGTCGAGACCCAGGCGGCGGCATTTAAGAACCGCGGACCATCGGATCCGATTGCTTCTGTCTCCCAGATGGTGGAGAAGGTATTGACCGTCACCGCCTGGCGCAGGTGTTTCATTGCCGCGAGGATGTTTTCACGCGGGTCGATGTTGGAACCAAGGCTGATGTATGCCTGGTGCATGACAGCCTCTCCTTCGGTGCGGAAACGCTCGATCTCGACCCCGACCGACTGGGCAAAACGTACTGCCCCGGGTTTCTCGACCCGCACCTGCACGCCAGCCACCCCCGGTTCTTCCAGGCAAAAGCGCGCGATATCGCTTGCCAGAGCTTCAACGGTGTAGCGCGCTGACCGTTCGACATAAGCGATGGTCTTCTTGGCAACCGTGCGGTAGTTGATGCAATCGTTGATGCTATCGCTTTTTCCGGCTGCGCGTATATCCCCGAACAACACAAGATTGACCAAAATATCCTGCCGCTGTGACCGCTCGCGTTCTGATATCCCGATGATGCCGCGAATAAGCAAATCTTTGATGATGATTCGGTCCATGATCCATTCCTTTCGAACTTAAACCAGATGCCGGCCGCCGTCGAGGTGAAGAATCTCGCCGGTAACATATTCAGGGCCTGCCAGGAAAAACAAAGCAGCCTCTCCAACCTCGGACAAATCCGCCCAGCGTTTGGCAGGCACCGCTTTGAGAATATTTTCAGAATCTGAACCGTCGCTGGCCGGTAGTACTGCGCCAAGCGCCAATCCGTTGACCGTGATGGCAGGGGCAAGCGCAAGCGCCAGCGATTGCGTCAGGGCAGCCAAAGCTGCCTTGCTTATGATATAGGGCAGATGGTCAGCGCCTGGACGCAGAGCGCGCCAATCCAGCAGGTTGAGGATTCTACCGGGTTGTCCGGCCAGGTTTTTGGCAAATTGCTGCGAAAGGAAGAATGGCGCCGAAAGGTTAATATTCAGCGTTTTCTGCCAGTCAGACGGGGTGACGGCCGCCCAACCCAATGGCTCGAAGATGGCGGCGTTGTTAATCAGGTGCTGGAAAGGCCTAATCTCCCAGGCTTGTTCGACTAGGCCGGTTGCCTGCGCCAAATCCTCCAGGTTCGCTTGCAGCACCCAGGCATTGCGTCCCATACTGCGGATTTCTGCTGCCGTTTGCTCGGCATTGTTGGCAGAGTGTCCGTGGTGGATCAGAATATCCGCGCCAGCTCGTGCCAGGTACAGCGCCAGAGCCCGCCCGATGCGCCGGGCTGCACCGGTGATCAAAACGGTTTGCCCGGTCAGATTCATGGTCCAACCTGCGGATCGATGGTTGCGGTATCCGGCGCTGTCGGCGCTGGGACCGCTTGCCAGCGTTTACCCAGGATGATCAATACGACTGCCAGGATCAACCAGGCGCCAATCTGAGCCGGCCTTAGACCTCCTGGCCACATCAGGCTGCCGCCGCGAAAGGTTTCCAGAAAAACGCGCATCAAGGCGGTTGATGCCGTCCAGCCAAGAAAAAATACGCCAGCCGGCCAGTGTTTTGCCAATTGCAAGCGGTAAACGACTACCGCGCTGGCTGTCGCTCCCAGTATTTCGTAAATTTGCGCCGGATGCCGCGTTTCTCCCCACAGATTAATTCCCCAGGGTAGATTAGTTGTTGCGCCAAAGGCCTCACCGGAGGCCAGGTTAGCAACCCCCAGGGCAATAAAAAACACTGCCAGGCCAGGGGTCAGCGCATCCAGTGTCTGCCAGAGCGGCAGCTGCTTTCGCTGCGCATAGATTACGGCTGCAAGAATCCCAACCACCAAACCGCCAAGGGGATCCAGCATGGTTGGGGTGGGTGATAAGATGCTTAAGAGGTTACCGGAAAAAGCTGCGGGTTGAAGGGCTGCGTAAGACAGGCGCGCGCCAAGCAACCCGGCTACCAAACCAACCAGGACCAGATCGGACAGGTGGTTAGCGTCATAAGCCTGGTGGCGTGCATACCGTTCGGAGGTGGTCAATCCCAGCCAAACCCCCACGATCAGGATCAGAAAAGGGGTTTGCAGCACCAGCGGGCCAATTTGAATGACCGGCAGCATCAGGGTAGTTCCTCTACCAGTTGAGCAATTTCCGCGCGCATCATGGCCTCCGTCAAGGGTCCGCCAATGACCACTTTCCGGATTTCCCCTTTGGCATCGATAAAAAAAGAGGAGGGCAGCGCCTGTATCTGGTACTTGCGATTTACGCTGCCATCGATATCCAGCAAAACGGGAAAGGTCAATCCATACTCAACGATGAACGCCTGAACATCTTCCAGGTTATCCTGGTTGGTAGCGTTTATGCTGAAGATGGCGACCTGTTCAGGCGGGTAAACCGAGCTAAGTTTTTGAATGGCAGGCATTTCTGCCCTGCACGGCGGGCACCAGCTCGCCCAGAAATTGAGGAATACAACTCTGCCGCGGTAATTACTCAATTTCACCGTGCTGCCGTCCAATCCGGATAAATCGAAATCGGGGGCCGAGAAACCGACTCGTGGAAAGGGGGTATCGCCGCCGGTGGTCGCCGGGGCGAAGGCTGCCGTAAGCCCAATCCAAACAGCCGACAGCAAGAGAATCCCTGCGGATATCCAGTTCCATTTGCGCCGGTAGCTGTTCATACCTCAATGGTATGAGGGAAGGGGAACGGTGTCAAGATAAAATCTGGTTTTCCCCTCTTGACAAAATAGGATCAAGTTAGTATGATTTGGCTATCCCCCCCCCACCGGGGGTGGGGCAAAGGAGAACCGATGAAAGACCCGCAAGTAATGACTCGCCTGAAAACTGCTGAGGGACACCTGCGCGGCATTCAACGCATGGTGGATGACGATGTTTATTGTATTGACATAATCCGCCAGATCCAGGCCGTCCAATCCGCATTGAACCGTGTCAGCTCGATGCTGTTGGAAGGACACTTGAACAGCTGTTTGATTGGCGCGGTACGCGGCGAGGATCCGGACGAGCGGGAGCGCGTTCTCAAAGAAATTGCTGAGGTCTTCGAAGCAGCTACAAAAGTTTAGTTTTATTCCCCAAGGAGGAACCTTTCATGTCCACTGTAACCTATACTGTCCCTGCCATCCATTGCGGTCATTGCGTTCACACCATCAAAATGGAAGTGAGTGATCTGGCTGGCGTGCAAAGCGTCAGCGCGGATATGGAAACCAAGAAGGTCGTGGTGACTTACGATGCCCCGGCCTCGGAAGAGAAAATTGAATCTCTGCTCGCAGAGATCAATTATCCCGCTCAAAAGTAAGCCGGATAGACCTTGATCCATTGGCGCTGCCTGAACTGGGGAGCGCCAATGGACTGTACTATTTTGAAAATCAATTCATGAATGGATTATTTTATGTCCTTCATCTCAGGAGCAATGAATGAGTGATTCACGCCAGATCGTATTACCGGTAACAGGCATGACCTGCGCCAATTGTGTGTCTACCATTGAGCGCAATTTAAAAAAGGAAAATGGGGTTCAATCGGCGCTGGTAAATTTATCTTCCGAGCGCGCCACGGTTGAATTTGATCCGGCTCTGGTTGGGCTGGATACCTTGATTGGGCGGGTTGAACGCGCCGGCTATGGCATTGCCACCGGCGAGGCCGATCTGCATGTTCGCGGCATGAGCGACGACAACGACGCGCGCCGCTTGCAAAAAACGCTTGAAAAAATCGACGGCGTCCGCCAGGTGACGGTCAATTTCACCGCGGAAAAGGTGAAAGTAAACTACATCCCGACCCTCACCTCGCAAACTGATCTGCGCACCGCCATTCGCAGCGCCGGGTTCGAGGCGTTGGAACTGGGCGGCGATGCACGCGACGCTGAAGCGGAAGCGCGCCAGGCAGAAATTGCCCACCAGCGAAAATTGCTCATCATTGGACTGATTTTCACCATCCCGCTGTTCATTTTTGCCATGGTGCGCGATCTGGGCTTGCTGCCGATGGGCTGGTCCCATGCCAGTTGGACCAACTGGCTGATGCTGGCAATGGCAACTCCAGTGCAATTCTATGTGGGGTACCAATACTACCGCAACGGCTACAAGTCGCTGCGCAACGGTTCAGCCAATATGGATGTGTTGATCGCCATGGGCTCATCCGCTGCATATTTCTATTCGCTCCCGGTCACCTTCGGCTGGATCCCGGGGCATGTGTATTTCGAAACCGCAGCGGTGATCATTACCTTGATCCGGCTGGGAAAATTTCTGGAAGCCCGCGCCAAGGGCATGACCAGCGAGGCCATCAAAAAGCTGATGGGACTGCAAGCCAAGACTGCGCGGGTGGTGCGCGACGGCAGCGTGCTGGAAATCGCTATCGAGGATGTGCATCCTGGCGATTTTGTGCTGGTGCGCCCGGGTGAAAAAATCCCGGTGGACGGCGTGTTGGTGGAAGGGCGTTCCACGGTGGACGAATCCATGCTCACCGGGGAATCGTTGCCTGTCAGCAAAGCTCCGGGTGACGCGGTCATTGGCGCGACGTTGAACAAGCAGGGCGCCTTCAAATTCGAGGCAACAAAGGTCGGCAAAGAGACGGCGCTGGCTCAGATTATTCGCCTGGTGGAAGAGGCTCAAGGCAGCAAGGCCCCCATTCAAAAATTGGCTGACCAGGTCGCGGCAGTATTTGTCCCGGCGGTCATCGGCATTGCGCTGATCACATTCCTGGTGTGGTACTTCCTGGTGCCCATGCCGATCAATTCGGACACCACTGCCTTCACCCGCGCCATGATGGTGATGGTGGCCGTGCTGGTGATCGCTTGCCCGTGCGCGCTTGGCCTGGCGACCCCCACCGCAGTAATGGTGGGCACCGGAAAAGGCGCAGAGATGGGCATTCTACTGCGCAATAGTGAAGCGTTGGAACGCGCCGGCAAAGTCAATGTGGTTATTTTGGATAAGACCGGGACGATCACTCGTGGTCAGCCTTCAGTGACGGATGTCATTGTCGATCCGCATTGGGAGGCGGCTTCCGACTCCTCGACCGAACTGGTGCGGCTGGCTGCCAGCGTCGAGCAGGTCAGCGAGCACCCGCTGGGCGAGGCTATTGCAGCCGAAGCAGGCGAGCGCGGTCTGACCTTGAGTACGCCCGATGGATTCAAGGCGGAAATTGGCCACGGCGTCGAGGCAATGGTTGAAGGCCGGACGCTGGTGGTTGGCAGCCCGCGCTTGATGGAGCAGCGCGGCATCGCCCTCAATGGCTTTACCGGCGACGTGCAGCGCCTGCAGTCAGAAGCCAAGACAGCCATTTTGGTGGGCGTCGACGGCGTGGTGCGCGGCATTCTGGGCATTGCCGATACGGTCAAAGATGGCTCAGTCAAGGCCATCCAGGATTTGCATAAATTGGGACTCAAAGTGGTCATGATCACGGGCGACAATCAACGCACCGCCGAAGCCATTGGAAGTCAGGTTGGCGTGGACAGCGTTTTGGCAGAAGTTTTGCCGGATGGTAAGTCAACCGAAGTAAAAAAGCTGCAGCAATCGGGCGCGGTGGTTGCCATGGTCGGCGACGGCATCAATGATGCGCCGGCTTTGGCGCAGGCTGATGTTGGGATCGCCATTGGCACTGGAACGGACGTCGCTATGGCTGCTGCACCGGTCACGCTCATCAGCGGTGACTTGCGCGGCGTGGTGCGCGCCGTTGAACTGTCCCGGCGCACCCTCAGAACCATCAAACAAAACCTGTTCTGGGCATTCTTCTACAACGTCATCCTCATTCCGGCAGCTGCACTGGGCCTCTTGAATCCCATGCTGGCTGCGGGAGCGATGGCCTTCAGCAGCGTGTTTGTTGTTACCAACAGCCTGCGGCTGCGCCGGCTCCAATTAGACTGAACTTTTCGATACCTGTTTGGTTCGATAACCTGGAGGTGCGCTGCCCACAGTGTTCTGCGGGCAGCGCACCTGTTTATTTTCAAAGCGTAGCTGTACAAGGGTGCAGTTCGCTAACCGGATGCGCTGTGAGTGTGGGAAGCAACCGGTGCTTCGACAGGCTCAGCAACCGGTAGCTATTAGCCGTAGGGTGCAGTTCGCCCCGAATGACTCTTAAGACTGTGGTAAAAATCTTACTAATTGCAATAAGAATGGGGCGAACGCACCGGCTTTAATTTAGTTGCAGGCGCATCTCACCCCGAATGATTATTGAGGTTATGACAATTAAATCTTGCTTATTGCTAAAGAAATAGGGCGAACGCACCGATTACAATTGATTTATGTGCGTTCTGGCATTAGGGTACTCTATGGGCAGGGGAAACACTACGAAATAAACATACTAATTCGGTGCGTTCGACCCAAATCCTATGGAATTCATGTTTTCTGTTCACGACACATTACCGTTAGCTTGGGTCGAACAGCACCCTACGCCTGGTTAATGGTTCGCTGACACTCCAGTAAAGGTTAAATTTGGGGATAAACTGGGTTTTCCTTTATCTCAATGCTACCAAAACGTCCATCATTTTTTTATTCGCCCCCGGATAAAATGGTAGAATGGTTAGTTGTTCAGACGCTCCGCCGGATTGGTCGGATCTGATGATCTGCATTTATCACCCATCAAGGAAATAATCATGGCACTCACCTCCACTTTAGAAGAAAAAGCGATCAATACCATCCGGTTTTTATCGGCTGACGGCGTGCAGAAAGCCAATTCCGGACATCCCGGCTTGCCGATGGGTACTGCTGCCATTGCCTACACCCTCTGGACGCGCCATCTGAAGCACAATCCAGTCAATCCGAAATGGCCGGACCGCGACCGCTTTATTCTTTCCGGTGGGCATGGTTCGATGCTCTTGTATTCGCTGCTGCACCTGACCGGGTATAACTTGCCGCTGGATGAGCTTAAGGCGTTTCGCCAGTGGGGCAGCCTGACGCCCGGTCACCCGGAATATGGGTTGACTCCCGGTGTCGAGACTACTACCGGCCCGCTCGGGCAGGGATTCGCCAACGGCGTTGGCATGGCGATCGCTGAGACCCATCTGGAGATCGAGTTCAACCGTCCGATGCACCCTGTGGTGGACCATTTCATTTATGCCATCGTTACCGACGGCGACTTAATGGAGGGGGTGACTTCTGAAGCTGCTTCGCTGGCCGGGCACCTTAAACTGGGCCGGCTCATTTACCTTTATGACGACAATCACATTTCGATTGATGGCCCCACCGACCTGTCATTCACCGAAGACCGAGGCAAGCGCTTCGAGGCCTACGGCTGGCACGTGCAGCGCGTGGTCGATGGGAATGATGTTCACGCCATTGACCGCGCCATTCGCAGGGCGAAAAAGGATCCGCGCCCCTCGATCATTCTCTGCCGTACGCACATCGGTTACGGCCTGCCAACCCGTCAGGACACCAACAAAGCCCACGGCGAACCGCCTGGCGTGGATGAACTACGCGGCGCCAAGGAAAAGCTGGGATGGCCGCTGGAACCCGATTTTTACATCCCTGATGATGTGCTCAAGTTCTTTCGCAAAGCTGTGGCGGCAGGAAAAAGGGCGGAAAGTGCCTGGCAGAAACAGTTTGCGGCTTATCGCCGCGAATACCCGGAACTGGCAGCCGAATTCGACCGCCGCATGGCCGGTCAACTGCCCGCCGGGTGGGATTTGGACCTGCCCAAATTTGACGCTGATCCGAAGGGTATGGCCACCCGCGCTGCCTCCGGCAAGGTGATCAATACCCTGGCTGGCCGTTTGCCGGAACTCATCGGCGGTTCGGCCGACCTGACCCCTTCGAACAATACCTGGATCAACAACAGTCACGCTTATCAGCCAGATGCTCGTGATGGGCGTTACATCCACTTTGGCGTGCGCGAACACGCCATGGGATCGCTGACCAATGGCATTGCTTTACACGGCGGTTTGGTTCCTTATGGCGGAACGTTTTTAGTGTTTTCCGATTACATGCGGCCGGCAATACGCCTTTCGGCGCTTTCTGAATATCACAGTGTCTGGGTTTTCACCCATGATAGCGTTGGGCTGGGCGAAGACGGACCAACTCACCAGCCGGTGGAACATCTGGCAGCTTTACGCGCCATCCCCCATTTAAGCGTCATCCGCCCGGCAGATGCCAATGAAGTGCGCGAGGCCTGGCGACAAGCCGTTCTCAACAAGTCCGCCACCGCTTTACTGCTATCGCGCCAGCCGGTACCCGTACTGGACCGGAATGAATTTGCCGCTGCCGAGGGATTGGCCCGCGGTGCTTACATCCTGGCTGATCTGGGGGGCGGGGAACCTCAGCTCATTCTCATGGCATCCGGCACCGAAGTGGATCTGATCGTCTCGGCCGGTCGCGCGCTGGCAGCGGAAGGCGTTCGTGTTCGCCTGGTCTCATTTCCCAGTTGGGATTTATTCGAGAAGCAGGATGCTGCTTACAAAGAAAGCGTGTTGCCGCGGGCAATCACGGCCCGATTGGCAGTCGAAGCCGGGATCGCGCAGGGCTGGGAACGCTACACCGGCTGCGCAGGTCAGACCGTGACTCTAAACCGCTACGGCGCTTCAGCGCCTTACAAAAAGATTTTTGCGGAATTGGGCTTCACGCCTGAGCACGTTGCCGATGTGGCCCGCAAATTGTTGGGCAGAGAATAAGCGAGGATAGGATGCGCATAGCCATTGCCTGTGATCATGGCGGGTTTCCGCTGAAAAAGGACATTATCGAGCTGGTGCAATGCCTTGGCCATGAAGTGGTGGACCTGGGCACAATGGATGCCACCCCGGTCGATTACCCGGATTATGCCGAAAAAGCAGGCCTGGCGGTGCAGCGCGGCGAAGTTGACCGGGCGATCGTTCTGTGCGGGTCAGGGGTAGGCGCCTGCGTGGCTGCCAATAAGATCAAAGGCGTGTATGCGACTCTGAGTCATGATACATACTCAGCGCACCAGGGGGTCGAGCATGACAATGTCAATCTTTTGTGCCTTGGCGCGCGGATTGTTGGCGTCGAGCTGGCTAAAGAGATCGTTAAAGCTTTTTTAGGGGCTACCTTTTCTCAGAATGAGCGCTTCCAGCGCCGTTTTGGCAAAGTCAAAGCCATCGAGCAGCGCCAGCAGGGTTAGAACTTTCGCTGATGACCCGTAGAGGCTGATGACCCGTAGGGGCTGATAATCCGTAGGGGCGGCTCGCGAGCCGCCCAATAGCTATCGTTCTTAGCCCCTCACTCGCAGAGTGCCCTGCGGGCAACCCAACCTTGTTCTAATGTACGCCGCCTCTATGGAACCGCCGCCGCCAAAATAACAGGGTGATCCCCAATAAGCCGATCAGCAGCCACGGGTGTGTCGTTATCCAAAGAAATACTCTCAGCAGCGCGCGGTAGCGTTGAACATGTTCGGCTTCCTTGGCTGGAATTATTGCATTCTGGTTCCAGTCCAATTGGCTGATTTTTTCAAGAAATCCTTGCCGGATACAACCTTCCAGGCTGAAAATATAAAGTTGATCCGAATATCGCGACGCTAAGAGCAGGTCGCGTTGTAATTCATTCCAGTCTAGGGGGCGTGAGTCTACCAGGCCGTTGGTATCCACCCCGCCGCCGGTAACCCCCAGCCCAATTCCACCCGCTTCGCTGGCATAGCTGGCCAGAATGACAGCGCCATGGGGACGAAAGAAGCTGGAATACAGCATCAACACTTCCCGGTCGACCGGCAGGTCGATAATTCTGCCCAGCGTCTGAATGAACCTGGATCGAGCGCGGCGTTCATCGACGATCAGCGGAAATTGGTAGCTCTCCACCTTCCAACCGTCATTTTGGATGGTTTGTACCAATTGCAAGTAGTGATTCTTTGCATCCTCACCTGCTGATCTGGTCTGCAAGCGCCCTATGACGGTTTTTATTCCCGCTGCCAGTCCGCGTTTGAAGGATTGCATCAGTCGAATGTCGGGCTCAATATCCAGGCCGACTGCCTCCCAATGAAGCCCGTTTTCCAGCGTCCATTGCCTGAAAGCTTGATAGCGCTGCAGCGCCTGAGAAGCATTATCCAGGTTGAACCAGTATCCCTGCTCCATTGGCAGCAGCAGCCAGGCGTGCAGCGGGATGCCGGCTTGGTTGAGCTGGTGCGCCACCTTTGCCCGTTCCGCGGATAGATCGAGCAGCCCAAGACTGATGCTCGCTTTTAGCACCGTCAACTCCCGGATGATTTCTGGGCCTGAAAATAAAGCCGCCAGTTCGGGGCTGTCCATTTCACAGAAAAACGTCAGATGAGGTTTAGTTTGCAGCATCCTTTCAACCCTTGAGGTGAAATGTCTGCTGGGCTAACGCAATCGCGCCGAGCACGCCAGCCCGCTGACCCAACTGCGGCGACACGATGAACTCGTCAATCGTCTCCAGAATCGCGGAAGCGTGAATGTACCCGTTTAAAATGTGCTGCACCTTCATCCGGATCATGGGGAAGAGCTGGGCTTGCTGCATCACCCCGCCGCCAAGAATGATCCGTTGCGGCGAAAGGGTGCAAACCAGATTTGCCAGCGCCAGAGCGATATAGTTTGCTTCCAATTCCCAAACCGGGTGGTATGCCGGTAGACTCTCGCCGGGATGCTGGGTGCGCGCCTGAATTGCCGGCCCGGACGCCAATCCCTCAAAGCAGTCGCCATGGAAGGGGCAAATCCCGTCGAAAGGATCCTCCTCACGGGAGTGGGGCAGCCGTACGTGTCCCATCTCGGGATGCAGCAAACCGTGATGGGGTTTGCCGTGGGCGACCAATCCTCCACCTATCCCGGTGCCAATGGTCAGGTAGACATAGTCGCGCAGGTCGCGAGCCGCTCCCCAAAAGCCCTCTCCCAACGCCGCCGCATTGGCGTCAGTGTCCAGGATAACGGGGGCAGCTGTGCCTTGCTCGAAAGTACGGCAAAGGTCGGTGAACGCCCAGCCGGCTTTAGGCGTGGTCGTGATTTTTCCGTAATCCGGCGAACCGGGATCCAGGTCTACCGGCCCAAAACTGCCAATTCCTATCCCTGCCAGCCGGTTACGGGTTTTGATCATATACTGGCGGAAAAAATCGACCGCACGCCCTAGCGTCTCGTCGGGTGATGTGGTGGGGAAACGCACCTCTGCCCGGATATCTTCCGGACCTGAGCCAATCGCGCAGACAAACTTGGTGCCGCCAGCCTCGATTCCGCCGAATAAGCGCATCTTTGTTCTCCCTGCTCTGTTGGGTCAAACTGCTTTGATGTTCGATAAATTGTACCCGGCTTTTAATTCCGTACCCATCTGAACAACTTATCGGCATGAATAAGGGTATAATCATAATTCGTTTGTTTTTGCTTTTGTTAGAGTAGTGCTGAGTACGTTTGGGTGGGATTCCTCAGGTCTCCTAACAATCCCTATGTTTTTCCCGGGTTCACCGGCGAAGTTTTCCCCAGCAATAATCCTGTTAATATTGAGGTGATTTCATGGATATTTTTTCGAAATGTTCAGAATTTACGCAGGCCAAAGAGGCCATGGCGCAGGGTATGTACCCATACTTTATACCCCTGGATGAAAACGAAGGAACAGAAGTCGTTTACCACGGGCAGCGTTTGATCATGTGCGGGTCGAATAATTACCTTGGTTTGACCACCCACCCGCGTGTCAAACAGGCTGCCTGCGAGGCCATCGACCGTTATGGCACCAGCTGCACGGGCTCCCGCTTCCTCAACGGAACGCTCTCGCTGCACCACCAGCTCGAACGTGAGCTGGCTGAATGGGTCGGCAAAGAGGCTGCGCTGGTGTTCTCGACCGGCATGCAGGCCAATCTGGGTGCGATCAGTGCAATTGTTGGGCGCGGCGATTATGTGATTCTTGACAAGGATGACCATGCCAGCATCGTTGACGGCGCTCGCCTGGGTTACGGCAAGATCGAACGCTACGTTCATAACGACATGGACCATTTGGAACGCGTGCTGCAATCCTTGCCGGCGGAAAGCGGTAAATTGATCGTGGTCGATGGCTTATTCAGTATGGAAGGTGACATTGCCAATTTGCCAGGGATCATTCCGCTGGCAAAAAAATATGGTGCGCGCTTGATGGTGGATGATGCCCATGCGATGGGTGTTTTGGGCGGCGGGCGCGGCACCGCGGCTCACTTTGGGATTACCGACGGCGTTGACTTGATCATGTCAACCTTCAGTAAATCCTTTGCTTCGCTGGGCGGTTTCGTTGCTGGTGATGAGAACGTGATCCATTACATCAAGCATTTTGCCCGCTCGCTGATCTTCAGCGCCAGCATTCCAGCCTCCAACACCGTCGCTGCGCTGACTTCGCTGCAGATCATGCGCGAGGAACCCGAACGGATTGCGCGCGTCAATGCCATTGGCGACCGCATGCGCAAAGCCTACACCCAGTTAGGCTTCAACATTGGCCATTCGGTAACGCCAATCGTGCCTATCCAAATTGGTGACAACGACTTGACTTTTATGATGTGGAAGCGCCTGTTCGAAAATGGCGTGTTTGTCAATCCAGTCATCAGCCCGGCAGTTGCCCCGGGTCACCAGTTGCTGCGCACCAGCTATATGGCCACGCATACTGACGATCAATTGGACCGGGTGGTCAGCATCTTCGAAAAGGTCGGACACCAACTCGGGTTGATCTAACCTAAATGCTTTCACTCGACAGCAGGCCGTTCAAAACCGTGCTTCACGGTAGTCTGGACGGCCTGTTTCTTTAGCACCGACCTGCGAATGAGAGACTGGTTCGGCAGTAGCAAAATGTCAGAACCAATTCCGTTTGCGAAAATAGTAAACCATCCAGCCAGTGATCAGCAGAAAGACGATCCAGACCATGGGGTAACCGTATTTCCAGCTTAGTTCCGGCATAAAGTGGAAATTCATCCCGTATATGCCGGCGACGAAAGTCAACGGCAGGAAAATGGTGGAGACGATGGTAAGCGCTTTCATCACTTCATTCAGGCGCAGCGAGGTGGAATTTAAATAAGCTTCCAGCGCATTGGTAGCCATATCGCGCAGGATGTCGATCCAGTCGTAAACGCGCACCAGGTGGTCGTAGATGTCGCGGAAATAAATCTGGGATTGCCGATCGATCATCGAGAACTCTTCACGGGTCAAATGATTGATCACCTCTCGCTGCGGAGCAATCACCCGCCGAACGGAAATGATGGCATGTTTTAACCGTAATAGTTTTTGAAGGGTTTCGGGTTGCGGTTTATCGAGGATGCGATCTTCCAGCGCCTCTAGTTCATCTTCCAATTCTTCTAAAGGCGGGCTGTAATCATCGACGATAATATCGATCAGTGCATGGCAAAGAAAATCTGGGCCGTTGGTTTGCAGGCGTTCATCCCGCTGGAGGCGCCGCCGCAGTTTTTCGACAGCTTCCAATTGCGATGCATAATAACTGCTGACAACATAATTTGGCCCCAGGAAAATATCAAATTCTGCGGAGTTGAGCAGGCTGTGATCGTGGTCAGCAGACAATGCCATCACCACAATAAACAGATACGTGCCGTAATCATCCACCTTCGGCGTCTGGAAGCCGGTCGACTCGGTATCTTCGACTGCCAGGGGGTGAAAATGGAACAGGTCGGTTAAAATAGCCCGCGTTTCTTCAGCGGTCGGTTGCTCCAGGCTGACCCAGACCAGGCCATCGGTATCCGCCACCGCGGAAGTCAACGCAGCCGGAGAAATATCCCATTGGGGTGTGCCAGATTTGGGGATATATAGGGTACGAATCATAAATCCTCCATGCTAATGTCACCCTGCCCTGTGGATAGCTGGACTTGCCCTTAAAAAGTGGACACGATTAATGTCCAGAAAGTTGTTCAAATTGCACAGGGCTCACATAACCCAGCGATGAATGTAATCTTTGGCGATTGTACCAAACCTCAATATACTCAAAG
>Ga0265292_1000141_pt1 | contig 138650 bp, 122 predicted proteins | sample Munlanlewell296A_FD_189080 | JGI IMG/M metagenome (GOLD analysis project Ga0265292, IMG submission 189080) | Leachate microbial communities from a municipal landfill in Southern Ontario, Canada - Leachate well 296A | ecosystem: Engineered > Solid waste > Landfill > Unclassified | place... | reverse complement strand
AACAATAAAATGAATGAGAAGGGGGAGTGGCTGTAGCATAGCAATACCCCTAACCGGTGGGGAGAATTGGCTACACCGGGTTTTTGGGCTTCTTACTGAAGTTGGTTTTCAGCAGCACCAGGCTTTTACCTTCTAAAAGGTGAAAACTGATACTGCCGGTTGTAAGTTCCTGTCTCATATATTGAAATTTCCAGGTTCTGTGAGTAATCAGATGTAAACTATGCGAGCTTGAAGATAAGTAAAATATTTTACAATGTATGCTAATAATCCTACAATATTTTTCCGTATTTCTTTGAAATTTCGTTAATGAATCGTACCAGGGATGAGAAAATATTAAAAAAGTTCGGGAAGCACCTCGAAAAAATCAGGAACGAAAAAAAATTAAGTTTACGAAAGCTTGCAGATAATGCTGATGTTGATTTTAGCCAGATACACAGAATTGAGAAAGGCGTCACCAATCCCTCGCTTACGATGTTACTGGCCCTTTCAGAAGGGTTGGGGGTGCCTGTTGAGGAATTGATACAATTTTAGAGAAAGAAAATAGTTTCTTCCATTTGTTACCACTGAGGAAGGATTGGTGGCGAATGCGGTGTGTCTTTTGATGCGGAACGGTTAGTGCCGAAAGACCTTCCTCACAGCCTCCCATCCACTCTATCCATTTCCAATACCCCTTTCACATCAAACAAAACACCATTTTCAATCAGCATCGAATCATAATCCAAATTTAAAAATGCCGCATGCCCAACAGCTATAATAATCGCCGCGTATTTTTTTGTTGTATCAATAGTGGTACTGCTTTGTAAACCATACGCTTTCATAACCTCACCGGGGTTGGCAACGGGGTCGTAGATAGTGAGGGAAAGATGACAGGCATTGAGGGCCTGTATAATATCCACCACTTTACTATTGCGCACATCCGCGAAATTTTCTTTGAAAGTGATGCCCATAATTAACACTTCGGCGCCGGGATGGAGAACGGCTTTTTGGGCCATCAGGTCAATTACCCGTTGGGCCACATAACCGCCCATGCTATCATTCATTTTGCGCGCGGATACAATGATGGCGGGGTCGTAGCCAACAGCGCGGGCCTTATCGGCCAGGTAATAGGGGTCAATGCCAATACAGTGTCCGCCCACCAGGCCGGGTTCAAAGGGAAGGAAATTCCATTTGGTGGCCGCGGCTTTCAGTACCTCGCGGGTATCAATATCCAGCACGTGAAAAATCCGGGCCAGCTCATTTACAAAAGCGATATTAATATCGCGTTGGGTATTCTCAATTACTTTGGCGGCTTCCGCAATTTTAATGGAAGGCGCGGAATAGGTGCCGGCTTTTATTATGGATGCATACAATGCATCAACCCTCTCACGGGTTGCCTGCGTTGACCCCGAAGTTATTTTACGGATATCCCCAATCGTTCTTTTTTTATCGCCCGGATTTATGCGCTCCGGCGAGTAGCCGCAGAAGAAATCCATATTAAACATCAATCCCGATAATTTTTCCAGTATGGGCACGGCTATTTCTTCGGTGCATCCCGGGAATACGGTTGATTCATAGATAACGATATCGCCTTTTTTTAAAATACCGGCTACCGTCTCAGTAGCCATTTTTAATAGAGCCAGATCAGGCGCATGGTTGCTGTCCACCGGTGTAGGCACAGTGATGATATAAGTATTGCAATCCTTTAGCTCACTTACATCATCCGTAAAAAAGATGCCGGCAGCCTCATCGTTTTGTTGGTAATGATCAATCAATGCCAACAGCGCCTCCTCTTTTACTTCCAGCGTATGATCATTCCCCGCCCTTAATTCCGCTATTCTTTTGGGATCAATATCATACCCCAGCACGCGGTATTTTTCGCCAAAAGCCATGGCCAGTGGTAACCCTACATATCCGAGCCCGATGATAGAAATTTGCATGGGGCAAATTTAGGGGAGTATGAGGGAAGAAAGTCTTTGGTCAATATTTCCACTCCTGTTCTTTCAATCTCTCCGATAAACGGGTCTTCATTGGCTGTTTCCCGGGTTGGGTAGGGGTGAAGTTGTATGGGACCGTATTGTTGTAAAAGGGCTCTGAGTTTTTCTTTGTCCTCTAAATGGTCATCACTGAACATGGGCGACCAGATAGCGAGGTCAATATCACTGTATTCATGCGGCTGGCCTTTTGCATAGGATCCAAATAATATGACTTTGTCGATGGGGTAACCGGCATGCTCCAGGGCTTGAAGAAACTGATGAATGTGGTTGTATAATTTTTTCCTGGTAAAATGCATCAGTTAATATTTGTTAATAGAAGCTTTTTTAAGGCAACCAGTTTTTGGGAATGTTCCTCCAGGTATTCTTTAGAGGCGCGTTTATAAATCTTAAGTTTATAATCCGGGTAGCGACCCTCAATATTCCATTCATTGATGGCGCCCAGGTAGTCGTACCATCCATTGGGAAGCTCCAGGTCCGTCTGGTTATAGAGTATGGTTAAATCATGTATTCTGGGCGGATATTGGAGGGCATTGTCCTTAATCCAGATGGCTTTCAACAGTTTCTCAATCGTTAAATGAAAGGCGAATAAGGCAAATACATATTGCCCGCCTTCCCTGTTAAATACAGCCGTTTCCCAGGCCCGGAGTGCATCTTCCTTCCACCAGTTGATATGTTCTTCTATGGTCATAGGATGAAGTTACTGAATTTTTTCTGCTTTTGTCCGTCATTGCGAAGCGACGTCATTGCAAAGCAAAACGACGTCATTGCGAGGATACGAAGCAAACTGTGTTTCGCATAGTTGGGTGTATGTGTTTGTAGACTTCTTCCACGCTACTTACAACTTATTACTTATTTTTGCACTTCTTATAAAATGAAGTAAATGAAAAAAGCGATCGTTACAGGCATAACCGGGCAGGATGGGGCTTACCTGGCGGAATTATTGTTGAAGAAAGGCTACGAAGTACATGGTATTAAAAGAAGAAGTTCTTTGTTCAATACAGGCAGGATAGACCAGTTTTATGAAGATCCCCATATCCCGCACCGCCACCTGATTTTACATTATGGCGATCTGACCGATTCTACTAACCTGATCCGTATTATACAGGAAGTACAACCCGATGAAATCTATAACCTGGCCGCCATGAGCCATGTACACGTGAGTTTTGAAACACCGGAATACACAGCCAATGCAGACGGAATTGGTATGTTAAGAATACTGGAAGCGGTAAGATTACTGGGGTTGATTAAAAAAACCAAAGTGTACCAGGCATCTACCTCAGAACTATATGGATTGGTACAGGCCGTACCACAAAGCGAAACAACGCCTTTCTATCCACGATCTCCTTATGCCGTAGCTAAAATGTATGCTTACTGGATTACGGTAAACTATCGCGAAGCCTATGGTATGTTTGCCTGCAATGGTATCCTCTTCAACCACGAATCGCCATTGCGCGGTGAAACTTTTGTTACCCGTAAAATTACCCGTGCCGTAGCTAAGATTGCCCTCGGTTTGCAGGATTGTGTTTACCTCGGTAACCTCGATGCCCGGCGCGACTGGGGCCATGCCAAAGATTATGTAGAAGGTATGTGGCGCATATTACAGCACGATACCCCCGAAGATTTTGTACTCGCTACCGGTATCACCACGCAGATCAGGGATTTTGTACGGATGGCTTTCGCGGAAATAGGCGTGGAGCTTGCTTTTGAGGGAATAGATGAAAATGAAATTGCTACCGTAGTTTCCTGTAATGGCAAATACCCATTACCCATTGGCCAGGTAGTGGTTAAAGTAGACCCCCGCTACTACCGCCCCACCGAGGTGGATCTACTAATTGGCGATGCCACCAAAGCCAAACAAAAATTAGGCTGGACACCCAGGTACACCCTCGCGGAAATGGTAACCGAAATGGTAACCAGCGACTTACATATTTTTGAGAAAGAGCAGTTTTTAAAGAGCAATGGGTTTGAGGTGAAGAATGAGTTTGAATAAGGGGGCGTCATTTCGAACATCGCACAGCGAGTGAGAAAGCTGCCGACGATTAGCATGAGTTGTTAGAAAGCTTTTAAAGGGTCATTTGTTTGCACTTCATGAGGTCTCTCACTCGCTGCGTGATGTTCGGGATGACGGGGGTATAGCCAATTTTTAACTTCTGTTTCATAGAGGTCTAACCAGTTCGGGTTGGTGGTGGCTATGAGCAGCTCTTTCTTTTTTCGACTCCAGTGCTTGATCTCTTTTTCGCGGATGATGGCATCGGTTATGGAATTGAACTTTTCGTAGTAGATTAGTTGCGTTAGATTGTATTTAGCACTGAAGCTGTCGGAATAATATTTGGTTTTGTGTTGTTCTAAACGGTTTATCAAATTAGAGGTAACACCAATATAAATGGTTGTTTTGTTTTTGTTGGTGATAATATAGATGAAGCCGCCGTTTTGCATTTTTTTTTGAAAGGTAGATGTTTGAATGTTTTTTTGGTTAGGTATAAATACTTGTAATTTGTAGTATACCGTCATCTCGAACATCGCACAGCGAGTGAGAAAGCTGCCGACGATTAGCATGAGTTGTTAGAAAGCTTTTAAAGGGTCATTTGTTTGCACTTCATGAGGTCTCTCACTCGCTGCGCGATGTTCGAGATGACGGTTTTAATAAATGATAATATGAACAAAAACTCGAAAATTTATATTGCTGGTCATAAGGGAATGGTTGGAAGTTCTATTGAAAGGAGACTTATTAAAGAAGGGTATAAAAACATACTCAAAAAAAGCTCTTCTGAATTAGATTTACGCAACCAGCAGGCGGTAAATGATTTTTTCGCGAAAGAAAAACCGGAATACGTGTTTTTAGCAGCAGGTAAAGTAGGCGGTATCCTGGCTAATAATACTTATCGTGCGAATTTCATTTATGATAATCTGATGATAGAAACTAATATTATCCATGCTTCTTATGTTAATAATGTAACCAAACTACTTTTCCTGGGTTCCTCCTGCATTTATCCAAAATTTGCGCAACAACCTTTGAAAGAGGAATATATTTTGTCAGGATTCTTAGAACATACCAACCAGCCCTATGCAATAGCGAAGATTGCTGGTATTGAACTATGTGATGCATACCGTGATCAATACGGATGTAATTTTATTTCAGTTATGCCTACCAATCTCTACGGGCTGAATGATCATTATGATCTTGAAAAGTCACATGTATTGCCAACATTAATTCGCAAATTTATTACTGCCAAAAGAAAAAATGCACCCGAAGTAATCATCTGGGGCACGGGCTCACCCAGGCGCGAATTTTTGCATGTGGATGACCTGGCCGATGCCTGTTATTTTCTGATGAATCAGTATAACGAAAAAGGACTGGTGAATGTAGGCATAGGAGAAGATAGTACCATTCTTGAACTGGCCCAACTCATCCAAAAAATAACCGGCTACACCGGAACCATCACACTTGATACATCCAAACCCGATGGCACACCCAGGAAACTACTGGATGTAACCAAACTTCATTCTTTAGGCTGGAAAGCCTCTATTGGGTTGGAGGAAGGGATCAGGAGGGTGTATGAGGAGGTGAAGGATAGGGTTTGGTAACCCCCTGGCGGGGCGAAGCACCGTCATTGCGAGCAAAGCGACGCGACGCGTCATTGCGAGGAAACGAAGCAAACTGTGTTTCGCATAGTTGGGTGTATGTGTTTGTAAACCTCCTCCACTATTCAATCCCGCTGATAACACCGTCCACAGATTGCTTCGTTTCCTCGCAATGACGTCGCATTGCTTTGCAATGCAACGGTAGCGGGTTCTTGCGTTGCAAGGCCCGCAAAAATATCGCATCGCATTGCAAAGCAACAGTGTACATATTCAAATACATTTCCAAAACATTTTTTTAATCCCATCCCTCCCCCTATATTTGCCCACCGGTAAAACGGTACAGGTTTACCCCCCTTGAGCCTGTTGTATCCTGCTGAAAACGTGATGGATAGCTATATTTTTGCTATCATTACACTATTATCCATATCCGGGCCAAATGGCAGTGAGAGGTTACATAAATTTAATATGGGTTATTGCTTAAAATAAAGGGGAGATACTAAGGATTTTCACTACTTTAGCTACTCAATAATACATCACTCTGCTGCTCAATCATGTGAGCCAGGGTGGCGAAGCCGTTTTAAACCTTCTCTTTCAAGCCGAATCCTTGGTATTAGACAAACTCTTTTCCGGTAAAATACGTGTCAGGTTACTGACCAAGCTATTACTCAACCCTGCCAGCAAAGTGTACCTGCGCGGCCTTGAGCGCGACCTTGGGGTTAGCAGCAATACGGTTCGCCTGGAGCTGAACAAGCTATCCGACATGCACCTGATAGAACTGCAGGATGATGGCGCCAATACCAAACTAAAACAATACGCGGTCAATACCCAACACCCGCTATACAACCAGTTAAGGCGCATCATCCTCCAGTATGTGGGCCTCGACCAGATAGTAGAACAGATCATCCAAAAACTGGGCCACCTCGATAAAGTGTACCTTACCGGCGACCTCGCCAAAGGCAAAAACTCTACTTTCGTAGACCTCGTTATCGTTGGCGATATAGACAAACCCTACCTCTATCAACTAATAGAAAAAGTAGAACCCCTTATCGGCAAAAAAATACGTGTGGGCCTCTTTACGCCTACCGAATTCAACGAAGAGCACCTGCAGGATTTGGGGGTGATGATAAGCCTTATTGATAGTTAGGGGTTAGGAGTGGAGATCGTGAGACGTCAGTCGTGAGAGGGGATTTTTCTATTAGTAGTGATAAAAATTGTAAATTTGAATATGGAAACATTAGTTATTCATCCTGAAAATAAAGAGCAGCTAACCGCTTTGAAGGCGCTGGTTAAATCCTGGAATATCAATTTCGAAAAGTACCCTTATGACCCCAATTTTGTAGCCGAAATAAATAAAAGAGAGAAGAAAATCAGGCAAGGTGATTTTATCGCGATTAAAGACCCCAGGAATGTATGGGAAAGTTTGCTGTAATAGTTGAAAAATCGGCTCAAAAAGAATTACTGGCCCATTATAGATCCGGCGATAGTGAGCCCTTGCAAAGGCCCCGCCAGGGCCGTCCTTGCGAGGATACGAAGCAATCTGTGCCACGAATTTCAGAGGAATTTGAATAAAATGTTAATCGACTTGAACTAAAGACACAAAGCAAGGCGCGCCGGCACGGAAAAACGCGCGGAGCGTTCGTGTTTTCCTTGATTTTTTTTGTTACTTTTTTGTATCAAGACAAAAAAGTAAACAGAGATCACGGTTTTATAAACGACGTTCGAAAAACAGAGGCTCCGGAGAAGGAAGATCATTTTTAGCTATCTTTAAACCATGAATCGCCAGGAAACACTTCATACCATCAAATCTATTGTGCATACCTTTCTCCCGGGTGCGCAAGTACTGCTTTTTGGTTCCCGGGCAAGGGGAAATGATACTAAGTACAGTGATTATGATGTATTGGTTATTACACAACAAGCATTTGCCCCGGGAGAAAAGATAAACTGGGAAAGTAAAATAAGCAAAACGCTTGTAAATTTGCTTCGCGCCCCGTTTGACGTGATCCTTCAAAGCAATGAAGAAATTAATCTGAGAAAGAATTCCAAAGGTCATATTATTTATTATGCATTAAAGGATGCAGTTGAACTATGACAAAGGAGGAAAAGGATATTTTGGAGCAATGGTTGCAAAAAGCATCACATGATTTGATCGCGGCTGAAATCCTTATAGAAGCAAGCCCTGTTATTCTTGATATCGCTTGTTTTCACTGCCAGCAATCTATTGAGAAATATTTAAAGACATTCCTGATTTATTATAATCACGAGTTTGAATACACACACAACCTGGATTATCTCGCAAACGAATGCGCGGAATTTGATGATGATTTCAAAGACCTGGATATGAAGAATATGAATGTCTATGCTGTTAGAGCGAGATATCCTCATGATCATATTGCTCCCGAATTATCCGAGGCAAAAGATTATTACCAAATTGCCTTATCAGTAAAGGTATTGGTATTAAAAAAAATAAATATTGATCTTCCCTGACAAGTAAAATTCAGGAAAGAAAGATCCGCAGGGGTCCGTCCTTGCGAGGATACGAAGCTATCTGTGTCTCGTATTATAGAGATTTATTTTAGGTAAACCTCTATAATACGAGACCCCTTTTCGCTCCCGGCCGCTGGGCCCCGTACCTGTTCCCGGGCTGCTATTTGATCTGCCAAAATGTGCTGCGCATCATTTTGTCTGCCGTGGCATTCGCCCGGCACCGAACAAATAGAGGCCCGTCCACAGGTACTGATGTTTGATAAAATAGCTGGCAGGCTGATTATCATGGCAGGGGTTATCGTGAAACATGAGTCGTGAGAAGCAGCCTTGATTTTTTTTGTTACTTTTTTGTATCAAGACAAAAAAGTAAACAGAGATCACGGTTTTTTCAGCGATCTCAAGAAATTAGCGTTTTCGAAACAAGCATCTAAGTAAGTAACCTTTCATCAATTATTTAAGAAAATAATCATAAATGCTCCCCACCAATTCCCAAAGACCGGTTTTCCACTATTTCTTGTAAATTTAATCTATGAATAATTCAGGGTTAGCCATACGGCATAAATTATATGATTTCATCCGGGTGGCCGATAATAAAAAGCTGAATGCAATTTATCAATTGCTTGAAGATGAAATCGACCAGACAAAACAATGGTGGGAAGACAAAGTATTTACTGCTGAACTTAACCATCGTTTCCATTCCCTTGAAAACGGAACGGATAAGGGTTATACCCTTGATGAACTGGAAACTTCAGTAAGCAAGCTCCGGAAAAAAAAGTATGGGTAACATACCTGCTTACAGCGCTGTTTTATCCAGCCGTGCCCAAAAAGAAATTAGCGAAGCATGGAATTGGTATGAAGATAGACAAAGAGGCTTGGGTGACCGCTTTTTAAAAGAAGTAATAACCCGCATCCGAAAAATTGAACAGACTCCGGAAAGATACCCTACCCGCTTTAAATCATATAAAGAAACACCAGTTCCTGTTTTCCCTTTTCTTATCATTTACAGAATAAATAAGAAAGGGAAACTAATTCAAATTGTTTCAGTATTTCATACTTCCATGCATCCAAAGAAGAAGTATTGAATGTAATTAACTGTTAGGAAAGAAGGTCTTTGGGAGGACAGGTCTTTGGCTATTAGTCTTTAGTCTTTGGGAAAACAGGTTTTGGGCGCTTCTTTACGAAGCAATCCGTGGACTGTACTTTCAGCGTGATCGAAAAATGTGAGCGGTATTACAAATACTTTCACCCAACCATGCGACCCACAGATTGCTTTGCTTCGTTCCTCGCAACTCCTCGCAAAGACGTCGCATTGCTTTGCAATGCACCGGTAGCGAGCCCTTGCAAAGGCCCCGCCAGGGGGCATCGTCCTCGCAAAGGCCCCGCCAGGGCCGTCCTTGCAAAGGCCCCGCCAGGGCCGTCCTTGCGAGGATACGAAGCAATCTGTGCCACGAATTTCAGAGGGATTCAAAAAAATATAACAACAATTTTCTAAATACCTTAGTGCCTTCGAGCCTTTGTGGCCCTAAAAAAGCCCAAACCGTTTCCCAAAATTCCAAAGACCAACGCGTGCTCCCCACCAATTACCTTATCCAAATTCTACAACAAAACAAACCCTTCCTGCAAGAGAGGTTTGGCGTAGAGAGTTTGGTGTTATTTGGCAGTTATGCCCGCAATAACCAGCGGGAAGAAAGCGATGTAGATTTATTGTATGGTGTGGTACCCGGAAAAACAATGCCACTCATGCGTTTGCAAAACCTGGCGCGGTTTATCAGCCATTTAGTACAGGACCGGAAAATAGAATTAGTCTCCAAAAATCACGTAGAGCCGATTATAGAATCACATATTCAAAAAGAAGGGATTGTTGTATTCTAATAAAAACATATTGCATCTCCTTACTGTTTTAGAAAGTATAGAGAAGATTATATTGTATACAACTGATTTTTCAGACAAAGAGTCTTTCTGTGGACTGTACTTTCAGCGTGATCGAAAAATGTGAGCGGTTTCCATAATTCCAACACCCAACCATGCGACCCACAGATTGCTTCGTATCCTCGCAAAGACGTCGCATTGCTTTGCAATGCACCGGTAGCGAGCCCTTGCAAAGGCCCCGCCAGGGGGCATCGTCCTTGCAAAGGCCCCGCCAGGGCCGTCCTTGCAAAGGCCCCGCCAGGGCCGTCTTTGCGAGGATACGAAGCAATCTATGGACTGTACTTTCAGCGTGATCGAAAAATAGCGTATTCCATACTATCTTTAACAGTCAGAAACTCAATATTATTAATCTTTTCTATAAAAATATGTATCAAAAACATTTCCTGAAAACCCTTCTCCTCGTTCTAAGCCTATTCCTGCTCACCCAACCCCTGCAATCGCAGGACCTGCTAAAAGGCAAAGACCTTAGCCAGGTACGCGTAGATCAATTAAGTGATGCGGACATAGTCAAACTAAAAGCCCAGTTAACCGGCGCCGGCCTAACCATTGAGCAAGCCGAACCACAGGCCCTGGCCAAAGGAATGGCACCGGCCGAGTTTGCCAAGCTGAAACAAAGGCTTGCTACAAACACGGCTGATAAAACAGGTACCGGGAAATTAAAATCAAATACAGATCAGCCATCCGCTGAAAAAACAGGCAATAGTTCCGATTCATTAGATACAGAAAACTATGGAGAGAGAAAAGCCAGACCCTTAATCAATCCATTAATATTCGGTTCAGAATTATACACCAGTGTATCCCCCAGTTTCGAACCCAATATGAAACTGGCCACCCCGCTAAACTATATCCTTGGCCCTGATGATCAAATTTTAGTATCAGTATATGGTGTACAGGAATACAATGGCGATTTATTAGTGTCCTCCGAAGGCTTCGTATCTATCCCCAATGTGGGCCAGGTAAAGGTTGCCGGACTAACCATTGAAGCGGCCACGCAGAAAATAAAAACCGTGATGGGCAATGGGGTATATGCCTATTTAAAATCGGGCGGATCTAAAATATCGGTAACCCTTAGTAAAATACGCAGTATTAAAGTAACCATCATTGGCAGTAACCGGCCGGGTAATTTTAACCTGTCTTCTTTATCAACCGTATTCAATGCCTTATACATAGCCGGTGGCCCCACTGCTTTTGGCAGCTTCCGCGAAATTGAATTGGTGCGCAGTAATAAACTGGAACGCAAGATAGACCTGTACAGGTTGTTATTGCATGGCGATCAAACAGATAATATTGGGTTGAAGGACAATGACGTGATACGTATCCCAGCGTATAAAAAAAGAGTAGAACTACAAGGGCAGGTAAAACGTCCGGGTATCTTTGAAGTATTGCCGGGTGAAAGTTTTGCCAATATATTAGATTTTGCTTCCGGCTTTACAGATACAGCCTACCAGGCATCGGTAAAAATATTCCAGCGCAGTGCAACAGAGCGAAAAGTGCAGGATCTCGAGTCGGCTGGTTACGGTAATTACCAACCACAAACGGGTGATGTTTTTGTAACGTCTAAAATCTTAAACCGTTTTCAAAACAGGGTGCGCATATCTGGTGCTGTGTTTCGCCCGGATGTATATCAATTAAAGCAGGGATTAACGGTTGCTGAACTGATCCGTAAAGCCGACGGATTAAAAGAAGATGCCTATACGGGCCGCGGACAGATCATCCGTTTGCAGGAAGACCTAACCAGGTCAATCCTTTCTTTTGACGTAAAAAAAGCCTTGGCAGGCGACCAGGCAAACAATAACCTTTTACAAAGAGAAGATGAGGTAATGATCACTTCTGTACTGGACCTGCGCGATTCTTTTAAAGTATCCATCCAGGGAGAAGTTCGCATACCCGGGCAATATGAATATGTAGAAAAACTAACCTTGAAAGACCTGATTTTACAGGCAGGCGGCTTTACCGATGCGGCGTATAAAAATATTGAAATAGCCCGATTACTTAAACGCGATAGTATTGCTTTCACAGATAACCGTGCCAGCGCCATTATTTATGCGGAGATTAATGAGGGGGACCTTAGCTCCACATCCGCTGCCATTCCTTTACAACCTTTTGATGTAATTACCATCCGGCGTAAAGCCGGGTATACCATACCGGAATCGGTTATGGTAACAGGCCAGGTGCAATATCCCGGGCCCTATGCGTTAAGCAGTAGGAATGAGCATGTTAGTGATTTGTTGAAGCGGGCGGGAGGATATACCCCTGACGCCTTTCCTGAGGGCGCTTATTTAAAAAGGTATAAGTCGGCAGAAGACAAAGAGAAAGCCGCGGAAGCCGTTAAAAGATTGCAAAAAACAGTTAAGGATTCTACAGATGCTACAGCCGCCGAAATTTTAAGGGATTATGATAAAGTGCCGCTTGATCTGAACCTGATAGTGAAAAGTCCCGGTAGCATTGAGGACCTGGTACTCAAGGCAAGAGATGAGTTAGTGATACCTAAATTTGATGCCCAGGTAAAAGTGAGTGGCGAGGTTTTATTGGTAACCCAGGTACCTTACCAGCCCAATAGCCGGTTTGGTGATTATATAAGCGCGGCAGGCGGATTTAGCGCTTATGCCCTGCGCAAACGAGCGTATGTGGTGTATGCGAATGGGAAGGCTGCTTCGGCCAAACATTTTTTATTTTTCAAATCCTATCCTAAAATATTGCCGGGGAGTGAGTTGGTGGTGCCTAAACGGGCTGAGCGGAAAGGATCCAGTGCGGGGGAAATGATCGGTATCGCGAGTGGGGTGGCGAGTTTGGCGGGGGTGGTGATTGCTATCTTAAAGTTATAAATAAACTTTTCCAAATAATGTCTGAAAATATAGAAAATCAAAATAATTCTTCTGATGAAATTGATATCAAAGAGGTAATAATAAAACTCAAAGGATGGTTACTTTATCTGAAGAGTAAATGGATAATTCTCACTTTGATGGGGTTTATTGGCTGCGTTATTGGATTTGGGTATGCCTATATGCAGAAACCTATTTATACCGCAACCCTGACATTTGCGCTTGAAGATGAAAAAAACGGAAGTGGTGGCTTGGGTGGGGCCTTGGGTCTGGCAAGTTCTTTCGGGTTGGATTTAGGTACAAGTGCGGGAGGAGCATTTAGCGGAGCTAATCTTATCGAGTTGATGAAGTCTAGACGATTGGTAGAACAGTCACTATTGAATCCGGTAATTGTGGAAGAAAAGCAAATCAGTTTGGCGGAAATGTATATTCAGAATAACGGATGGAGAAAAAAATGGGAGGTAAACCCAGATGTAAACAGGCAATTGCAATTTTTGCCAACTACTGGCAGGGATCAATTTACTTTGGAGCAGGATAGTGTATTAGGCATGATATTTTCTAATCTCATAGCAAACAATCTAAATGTATCACAAAAAGATAAGAAAATATCTATCATTACTATTGATGTACAATCCCAAAATCAATTGTTCTCCAAATTTTTTGCTGAAATACTGGCCAAAGAAGTATCCGATTTTTATATTGAAACCAAGAGCAAGAAGGCAAAGTTAAATCTTGCTATTTTAGAAAAACAGGCTGATTCCATTCGTGTAGAATTAAATAATGCAATTACTGGAGTTGCAATTGCTAATGATAATACCTATAATTTAAATCCTGCTTTTAATGTTCAACGAACACCCACAGCAAGACGTCAGGTGGATGTTCAGGCAAATACCGCTATTTTAACAGAACTGGTTAAAAATCTCGAGTTAGCAAGAGTAACTGTAAGGAAAGAAACACCATTAATACAGATAATAGATAGGCCAATTCTGCCACTATTGAAGGAAAGCGTAAGCAAGAGAAAATCAACACTTGCAGGAGGGGTCCTTGCAGGGTTTATCACACTTGTTGTTTTGATTGGTAGTAGCTGGTGGAAAAAACAAACAACTGAGATCTAATTTGTTACATAGAGAACTGTTTTTTGGAGTAACAGCAGGCCGATTATACTGTAAATGTATACGCAATCATGATTTATCTTTTTTCATTGAATAATGAATTCGATAGGTGATTTAATCTAAGAACTGAAATAGAGTATTTCAGTTAAGCAGTTGAACAAATATGAATAATTCTCCCAGGAAGATTACCTTAATTGGAAAATTAAGTTATTTATTATCACACAAGCAAAAGCGACAATTACTTGTTTTATCGGTATTGCTCCTTGTTGGAATGCTTTTTGAAATGGCCAGTTTGGGGATATTGATTCCTGCCCTTGGACTAATGCTCAAATCAAATATTGGAAAAGAATTCCCGATTCTCCAACCCCTTTTAAAAGCACTTGGCAATCCAACGCAAGTGCAGTTAGTTTTATGGGGCATGTCAATTTTGGTATTTGTTTATTTGATTAAAGCAATTTTTTTAATTTTTCTAAGTTGGAGGCAAAGTAAATTTTCTTTTGATTTATCAGCTGATATGAGTAAGGAATTGTTTTTTGGCTATTTACGTCAACCATATACTTTTCATCTGCAACGGAATTCTGCCGAGCTGCTTCGAAATATACAAAGCGAGATTAATCAATTTACCAACGTTTCGATGGCGGTTATCAGTTTAACCCTTGAATTCTCTGTTGTAATGGGAGTCGCTTTTATATTGATTATAGCTGAACCATTGGGGGCTATTGTAGTGACTTCTATTTTAGCTTTAGCGGCTTTTGTATTTCATCGAATTACCAAAAATAAATTGCTAGAATGGGGAGAAAGAAGACAAATTCATGTAGGTCTTAGCAATCAACATTTATTGCAGGGGTTGGGTGGTGTAAAGGATATAAAGCTTATGGGAAGGGAAGATTATTTTTTGGATGAATTTTCCACACATATGGATGAACTTGCGAAGGTTCAGGTAAGAATGACTACTCTTTCATTGATTCCCCGTTTGTATTTAGAACTTTTGGCAGTAGCAGGTTTAGCAGGATTAATTGTTTCAATGGTAATTCAAAACAAGCCGTTAGATTTGTTGCTTCCCATTCTTGGGGTATTTGTTGCAGCAGCATTCAGAATGATTCCATCTGTCAATCGTATTATGGGAGCAGTGCAGTCTATAAGATATACAGAGCCGGTAGTAAATGTACTATATGACGAGTTTAAGTTGAATAATGATTCCAAGGCTTTAGTTGGATCTCAACCTATAGTTAAACTTTATTTTAATAATAGATTGCAAATAAAAGAACTTGATTTTCATTATTTAAATGCGAATAAGAAAGCTCTTGATGGGGTTTCCTTTGAAATTAAAAAAGGTGAGTCTGTTGGCTTTATTGGACCCAGCGGTTCAGGTAAAAGTACATTGGTAGATGCCATCCTCGGTCTTCTTTCGCCAGATAAGGGTGAAATTTTAGTTGATGGCTATGATATTCAAAAAAACCTTCGCGGTTGGCAAGATCAAATCGGGTATGTACCTCAATCAATTTACCTCACTGATGACACATTACGACGCAACGTTGCTTTCGGGATTCCAGATGATCAAATAGATAATGCTGCTGTTGAACGGGCTATTAATGCTGCACAATTGGTTGAATTTGTAGAAAGCCTTTCTGAAGGACTTGACACTTTTGTTGGTGAAAGAGGTGTACGACTATCTGGTGGCCAGCGTCAACGCATAGGTATTGCCCGGGCACTTTACCACGATCCGGCAGTATTGGTATTGGATGAGGCCACCAGTGCTTTGGATTCTGCTACTGAGCGAAGTGTGATGGAAGCTGTTTCTGCTTTGCAGGGAGATAAAACCATTCTAATTGTAGCACATCGGCTTTCTACTTTAGAGAACTGTGATAAGATATATAAGATAAACAATGGTAAAATCCCGGATCAACCATCCTTAGGATTATTGTTGCCTGATCTAAGAGATGAAAAAAACAGTTAAGCATTAATTTTTACCCATTTTGATTATAGAATAATGTATAATACTGATTTGACAATATTATTGACCACAAAAGGTCGAGATCTGTTTACACTTCGCTGGTTATGGTATGCAAATGCTATTAAGCTGCCTTATCATATATATATAGCAGATGGGCAGCCAAATGATATAATTGTAAAAATTCTTGCTGATAAAAATAATTTTCCGAATATCAGCTATCAGCATGAGCTATATAACGATGCAGGTTACAAAGAGTATTATAGAAAAATTGAACATGCCCTTAATAAAATTAATACCAAATATGTAATGCTTTCTGATAATGATGATTTCTTACTTCCTGAAGGCATAGCTAGAAGTATTAGCTTTTTAAATTTTAATGAAAGTTTTGTTGGGGCCTCGGGACGTGTTGGATTTTTCTATGTTTCCCCTAACATGAAGAAAAGCAGCAACAACCTTTTTGGAAGCCCAAAATATATATTTCCTGAACAGGGCGGATATGCCCCCAGAAACATAGAAGATGTTAAGGCTGCAGAAAGAATAAAAAGAGCTACAGATTTCTATAATGTTACTTATTATTCAGTTTTCAGAACAAATGCTCTTCATAATGCAGCAACTGAAAATGCTGATATTTGTTTTAATTCACTTTTATCTACAGAACTTTTCTTCCATTTAAGAGTTTTATGTGCAGGCTCTGTGTATTTCGACAAAAATTCCTCTTCCTATATCCGCCAGCTCGGCACTAGTGCAGGGGATGGCGGTGAAGATATTTTTCATGAATTAGTAAGTAGCCGACTTTCTGAAGATTACACTAATTTAATCCGGTCTATTATACAAGACAGTTCAATTGAAGTATCCGAAAAATTAATAGTAGAGAAAAATATTAATATTTTTTTAGAAAAGTATATCAAAAATAGAATCATCGCTCAATTAAGTCATGAGAAAACTTTGCATAATAAATCGAGAATCCTGTTTCGTAAAATCATGGCCTTCATTTTGCCGTCATATAAAGATATTTTGTGGAAGTATAGACGTTCCAGGGAAGTTAAAATGAGCGGGCAGATTGAAAACAAAAACGATCTTATAACTGTTGAAACCTGTTTGAATAATCCTGCTCTCAAAGAGTTCTTACTTCTTTCGGGGCTACCAAAAGAATAATTGAAAGTCCTTTTTATTAATAAACAAGTTTACTTTTTTGATGGGAGATAAAATAGAATTTCTGAGTTTACAAAAAATAAATGCCGGTTATACCAGGGAGTACCTTGGTGTATTGAGCAAAATACTAGAAGATGGATGGTATATACTTGGAAAAAATGTGAATGAATTTGAAAAAGAATATGCTTCTTTTTCAAGAACCGGATTTTGTGTGGGGGTGGCTAATGGGTTGGATGCACTTATTTTAAGTTTGCGGTCTCTTGAAATTGGCCAAGGCGATGAAGTAATTGTTCCTTCCAATACGTATATTGCCAGTTGGCTGGCAATATCCCAGGTGGGCGCCATTCCTGTTCCCGTAGAGCCTCGCATTGACACCTATAATTTAAACCCTGATCTGATTGAAGCAGCCATTACACCGGCTACAAAAGCTGTAATGGCAGTAAACCTTTATGGACAGGCTGCTGAACTTGGTAAGATTAAGAAGATTTGCAACAAACATAAAATTTATTTGGTAGAAGATAATGCACAGTCACAGGGAGCAACATGTGAAGGTTTGTTCACCGGATCTTTTGGTATAATTAATGCCACTAGTTTTTATCCAGGTAAAAATCTTGGTGCATTAGGTGATGCCGGGGCAATCACAACAAATGATGAAGATATAGCAGAGAAGATCAAAATATTCAGGAATTACGGTTCCAGGGTAAAATACTTTAATGAAGTAAGGGGATATAATTCGCGCCTGGATGAGTTGCAGGCAGGTTTTTTAAGAATCAAGCTTCAACATCTCAAAGAAGAAAATATATACAGGCAACGCTGTTCTGATAAGTATCATGAACTTCTTCAATCAATTGAAGGATTAATTCTGCCGGTTTTGGCAGAAGCCTGCACTTCTGTTCAACATATTTTTCTGGTAAGAACCGATAGGAGAAATGAGTTACAGAAATACCTTGCTTCCCACAATATTGGTACAATGATACACTATCCTGTGCCCCCTCACCTTCAAACTGCATATAAAGAATTGGGATATAAAAAAGGTGATTTCCCTGTAGCAGAAATAATTGCTGAAACCTGTTTAAGTTTGCCAATGGGCACGCATCTATCAATGGAAGAAATTGAATTCGTTGCAAGGGAAATAGCGTGTTTTTTCAAAATTCAATAATTTATTAAAAGAAAAGCTTACATGTAATTATGAAAAAGTGTTTAATCTGTAATTCAGACATTAGTCCTTTTATATCTTATGGTGATATGCCCATTGCTAATGGTTTTTTGAGTCCCGATAAATTTCAAAATGAGTATTTTTTTCACATGCAGGTTGCTCATTGTGAAAACTGTAGCATGGTGCAGCTCATTGAGACCCCTGATAGGGAAATGATGTTCAATGAAAATTATGCTTTCTTTTCCGGTACATCTCTGGCAATGAAGCAACATTTTAAGGAATTTGCAGAAGATGTGAATAAAAGATTTCTGAATAATCAAGATCCTTTTGTTGTAGAAATAGGCAGTAATGATGGAATTATGCTCCAGAACTTTAAAGAATGGGGCATCCGTCATCTTGGGATCGAACCATCTGCCAATGTTGCAAAAGTTGCAATGGAAAAAGGTATCAATACAATAGTTGATTTTTTTGATGAAGCATTGGCCAATAAGATTGTTGCAGAAAATGGGCAGGCTGATGCATTCATTGCAGCTAATGTGATGTGTCATTTACCCTATTTTCATTCGATTGTTGCTGGTATCAGTAAGCTTATCAAGAAAACAGGGATTGTTGTTTTTGAAGATCCTTATTTAGGGGATGTAATTGAAAAAATATCTTACGATCAAATTTACGATGAGCATACGTTCTTGTTCTCTGTCAGTTCTATCAACTTTATTTTTAAAGAGCATGGTATGGAAGTAATTGATGTGATACATCAGGAAACCCATGGTGGCTCTATGCGTTATATCATTGGCCATAAGGGGGAAAGGGATATTTCTAAAGAAGCGATACAGCAAATGAGTAAAGAAAATAGCCTGGGCCTCAATAATCCTGAAACATATATTCAATTTAGGCAGAATTGTGAAAGCTCTAAAAAACTTTTTAAAAATTTATTGGTTGATCTCAAAAGCCAGGGGAAAACGGTTGCAGGTTACGGCGCAACATCAAAGAGTACCACTATCTTAAATTATTCTGATATTGGGCCTGATTTAATAAAGTATATCTGCGATAATACGCCTATTAAGCAAGGTAAATATAGTCCGGGCAAGCACATTCCAATTGTGCCAATAGAAACTTTTAGGGGAAATTATCCTGAATATGTTGTTTTGTTTGCTTATAACCACGCTAAAGAGATAATGGAAAAAGAGAAAGAATTCACTGCAAATGGGGGCAAATGGATTTTATATGTACCAAATGTTCACATAATATGATAGAAGGAGTAGTGTTTAAAAATTTGGTAACCTATCCCGATGAAAGGGGGTATTTTAGAGAACTGATCAGGAATTCAGACGCCTTCGTACACGAGGATATAGGGCAAATTAGCCACTCTCTTGTATATGCTGGGGTAGTAAAAGCCTGGCATGCACATAAAGAGCAGGCTCAATGGAATTATGTAATTAGTGGATTGATTTATGTGGCCCTCCACGATTTAAGAAAGCATTCTTCAACCTACGGAGAAACAATGACCTTTTTAAGTGGCAATGATCAAAATAAAATAATTTATAAGTTTCCTCCTGGAGTATTACATGGATATAAATGTATTGATGGTCCTATGAATATCATTTATGTTACTTCCGGCATTTATGATATAAACGATGAGATAAGAATTGAGCATAATGATCCTGAAATCGGGTTTGACTGGATTAATACTTTTAAAATCAAGTAATACTTAATGCAAAATGACTGAATGAAAATTTTAATTACTGGATCTAACGGAATAATCGGACAACAACTTTTGCTTCACTTGTTATCGGCGTATCCAACTGCGGAATTTATTGTAATAAACAGGAAACCTTCAATTCTGGTAGATAAAAACAGAATTCAGTCGATTGATCTGGATTTATTGAATACAAATGAGAATGCAATAAGGTCTGTAATGATAAATAATCGGCCAGAATTACTTTTTCATTTGGCATGGGATACAAATCATAGTGATTATTTAAACACACTAGACAATATTAAGTGGGAAGAAATTTCAAAAATGTTGATAGATGTTTTTTATGATTCAGGAGGTAAGAGATTTATAGGAATAGGCTCTAGCATTGAATATGACTGGAATATGAAAAACCCCTTTAGGGAAAATTCATCGCCTCTTTCTGGTAATAAATGGCTGTATGGGCAGTCTAAATTAAGGGTTTTTAAATATTTGACATCCCTTGCAAATATTTCTTATTTGTGGTGCAGGGTTTTTTTTGTGTTCGGACCCAATCAGGGTAACTCTAGACTGGTACCCAGGATAATTAATAATGCTCTTTTCGGAGACTTGCCTATTTCTCTAAATCTTCAATTGAAAAGAGACTATATTTCTACTTTTGAAATTGCTCGGCAAATGGTAATGATGCAAAAAACAGAATATTCCGGGGCAGTAAATATTTGTAGCGGAAGGACTGTTGAACTTGGATATATAGTTGACAGTATTTCTGGTATTTTAAAAAAAACTGTAACATGGTCGCCTGTTACTTACCAGGATGGATTCGAAATCGAAAGTTTGGGCGGCAGTATAAAATTGATCAATCAATATTATAAAGAGTATACATATTCATTAAAAAATTTTGATTGCGATATTGAAAAAACGATAGATTTTATCCGGGTTAATAATTATTCCTGACATATATTAAATACTAAATCATTAATAATAGTTTATGAAAATTCACTCGCCACAAATTTCAATTTCAGATGTTAAAGTTACCTCTCTAAAGCAAAATCACGCTGAAGAAGGAGTACTTACAGTTGCACAGGCACAGGAACACGTGCCATTTACAGTAGAACGTGTGTTTTTTATTAAACCATCGGATATTGGGACAGAAAGGGGTAACCATGCTCATCGCACTTTGTCACAGTTTATGATTTGTATCCAAGGTGAGATTGATGTCATTGTTGATGATTCAAAATCAAAAAAAATTTTTAAGCTGACAAACTCCTCTGAAGGATTGTTAGTTCCACCAGATATTTTTTGTTGGCAAAAGTATGTAACCAAAGATGCCATACTAATGGTGTTGTGTGATAAACCATTTTTGGAATCTGATTATATAAGAGATTATAATCAATATGTTTCATATATAGATAGCAAAGCGAAAATTTTAGAATCTGATGTTATCAGATTAAACCTTGGATGCGGCGGCAGACCATTGACCGGATATATAAATGTAGATATGGATTCTCTTGACCAGATTCGTGAAAGATATCCAAACCGTAAATATGACAATTCGATAGTTGTGGTCGATTACGATTTATTTAATTTGCCATTTGCCGACAATTCAGTTGAAGAGATAAGATCCGAAGCTTTGATAGAACATCTTCCGTTTATAGATGAGCCTAAATTTTTCAATGAGGTTACCAGAGTTTTAAAACCAGGCGGAACTCTTTTTCTTACAACTGTCGATTTCGAAAAAATTTGTGAGAAGTGGTTGCAATCTGAAGATAACTGGATTGATTTTTATAGGGATGATAAAGAAGCGATTCTGAGCGAACATTGGTTCGGCACAAACTCTTATAAAGCTAACAATCGGTGGGGATATTTGACGGCAACTTTCTATGGAAGCCAAAATGGTGCCGGGCAATTTCATACAAACTGTTATAGTGAAGGGAAATTTCGAGCTATATGTAAACGATTGAATCTTACAGTTGAAAAAATCGAAAAATTTCAATGGCAGGGTGATCGTGATCACATGATAGCTCTAACCGCAATTAAGCCAATGATATAAAAACATAAGCAGGTGAAAATAATTATAACAGGTGCATTAGGTCATATTGGTTCTTATGTGTCACGGTATTTATCTAATCAATACCCGGGAACAGAAATAATCATGATTGATAACATGATGACCCAACGGTTTCCATCCTTATTTAATTTACCAGAGTCTGGTAAATTTCGCTTTCTGGAAGCAGACGTTATAAAAATGGATATTAGGTCTTTATTAGGCAAGGCAGATCTTGTGATTCATCTTGCAGCAATTACAGATGCAGCTGGAAGCTTCGATAAGGCTGAAGAACTGGAAGCAAATAATTACCATGCTACACGAAAAGTAGCGGAAGCATGTGTTGCTGAAGGTGCCCGGTTAATAACACTGTCTTCTACCAGTGTTTATGGAACACAGAATCTTGTGGTGGCAGAAGATTGTTCACCTGAAGAACTTAAACCTCAGAGCCCCTATGCAGTTACCAAACTAAAAGAGGAAGAACTGGTTACAGAATTATGTAATAGGAATGGTTTAAAAGCTGTTATTTGCCGCTTTGGTACCATTTTTGGCACATCACCGGGTATGCGTTTTCATACAGCCGTTAATAAATTTTGCTGGCAGGCAGTAATGGGACAACCTATCACAGTTTGGCGTACTGCCTATGATCAAAAGCGTCCCTATCTTGACTTAACAGATGCTTCCAGGGCTTTCTCTCATATAATCCGGAATGATATTTTTGATGGTCGCATTTATAATGTGCTAACCATAAATGCTACAGTACGACAAATAGTAGAAACTATCAGGGAATTTGTTCCAACCTTGGATGTTCAGTTTGTTGACAATAAAATCATGAATCAACTTTCATATGAAGTATCCTGCGAGCGGTTTAAGGATACTGGATTTATTTTTAAAGGTGATTTGAGTAAAGGCATTGGGGAAACAATTCAACTGTTGAAACATGCTAATAGATAAGTAAATGAGGAAATATTTTTAATGGTCAAAATAGCAATAATCGGAGCTGGGTATATGGCTAAAGAACATATCCGTGCTTTTAAAGATATTGAAGGGGCCGTGGTTAGTGGTATATGTAGTAGAACTACAATTAAAGCCCAAGCATTGGCTTTAGAATTTGGTATTAGTACAGTCGCAGAAACTGTTCAGGGATTATTTGATAAAACACATGCAGACATTGTTGTAATTACTGCTTCTGTACCATCCATTGGTGAGGTAAGTATTGAATGTTTCAAATTTCCGTGGATTTGTTTAATTGAAAAACCTCCTGGGCATAATTTAGAAGAAGCACTTTTTATACAAAGTAAGGCAATCCAAAATCAGGCACGTGTATATGTTGCCCTAAACAGAAGGCATTTTAGTTCAACACGAGCAGTTTTAGATCAGCTTAAAGATCAGAATTGTTTGCGTATTGTAAAAGTGTGTGACCAAGAAGATATGAAAGATCCCTCACGAATTGGCCATCCCCAAAAAATAATTGATAACTGGATGTATGCAAATTCAATTCATATGGTAGATTATTTTTCAATATTCTGCCGGGGAAAATTAAAATCGGTTAGTCCTGTAATTTGTTGGGATCCTTTGAATCCGAAGTACGTTGTTGCGAAGCTTGAGTTTGACTCAGGAGATATTGGTTTATATGAAGCTATCTGGAATGCTCCCAGCCCATGGGCTGTTAGTATTATTACACCCAAAGCGAGATGGGATATGAGTCCTTTGGAGGTTGCAACCAGGCAGGATTATGGAAATCGAAAAAGAAATAACATTTATCTTGATAATTTGGATGACCGATTTAAACCTGGCTTAAGAGTACAGGCTCAATTAGCTGTAAATGCAGTTCATAATCAAGACACAATTTTGCCTACAATAGATGATGCGGTACAAACGATGCAAATGATAGAACTAATATACAATTAGTAAGATACAATCTTAATACTAAAAGACAGTTATCATGATAATTAATAAAAATATAAAGCAATATTTAGTTCCAGATTTTGCTACAATTAAAGAAGCGCTTAAAGTTATTGACCAAAATCATAATGGATATGTGCTGGTTGTTGATGAAGGTGGGGTATTGGAGGGAGTATTAACGGACGGCGATTACAGACGGTGGTCTTTGGAACAAGCCCAGATTGATTTAAATATCCACGTCTCAACAGTGTGTAGAAAAGACTTTCAGTTTGCATTTAATTCAGAAAGCAATGATTTGATTGAAGCAAAATTATCAAGTGAAAGAAAGTTTGTCCCAATAGTTGATGAAAAAAGGAGGATTGTAGCTGTAGCAGAATTCAAAACTGCGAATATAGGGATCGCTAATTTTTTAGTTACCGAAACTTCACCATGTTTTATTATTGCGGAAATTGGGTTAAATCATAACGGTTCATTAGAGCGGGCGTTTGAGATGATTAAATTAGCTGCTGATACAGGAGTTGACTGCGTTAAGTTTCAAATGCGAAATATGTCATCTCTTTATTTAAATAAGGGTAATTCTGATGATATTAAGGAAGATCTAGGTTCTCAATATGTATTAGATCTGTTAGCTAAGTTTCAACTTACCGATGATGATATGTATAAAGCATTCGACTATTGTAAATCCTGTGGAGTAATTCCTATGTGTACACCTTGGGATTCATTAAGTCTGGAGTCCTTAGAAAAATATGGAATGGATGCGTATAAAGTAGCATCTGCTGATTTTACGAATCACGATTTTTTAAAGGAACTTGCAAAAACCGGTAAAACGCTTATTTGTTCCACAGGAATGTGTTCCGAGCTTGAGATCATTGAATCAGTAAAAATCCTTAAAAAGCACTCTGCTAAATTTATTTTACTACAGTGCAACTCTACATACCCAACCCCCTATAAAGATGTAAATTTGAAATATATACAACGTTTAAAAGATTTGGGTGATTGTTTTGTTGGTTATTCTGGTCATGAAAGAGGGTATCATGTTGTTTTAGCTTCAATCGCTTTAGGAGCTAAAGTTGTTGAAAAGCATTTCACACTTGATAAAAACATGGAAGGGAATGACCATAAGGTTAGTTTATTGCCTGAGGAGTTGAAAGAGATGGTTCAAAAAATTAAAGACATAGAGCAGTCATTAGGTACTACTAATGGAAGGATACCAACGCAGGGGGAGCTAATGAATAGAAATACTTTGGCAAAAAGTTTAGTCGCTGGGAAAATGATTAAAATGGGGCAAATCATTTCTGAAGATATGATTGTTGTTAAAGCTCCTGGGAAAGGATTACAGCCCAATAAAAAGAAAGAATTGATTGGCAAAGTAGCCAGTAGGAATTTTGATGTTGGAGATTTTTTTTATGAAACAGATGTAACCAGTCTATTTGTGTATAGAAAGCATTATAGATTCAGACGACCATGGGGAGTTGCTGTAAGATTTCATGATTATAAAGAATTAATGAAGGATGTAAATCCGGATTTTATTGAATTTCATCTCAGCTATAAAGATCTCTATTATGATGTGGATAAAAATTTTTTTGAAAAATACGATCTTAACCTCGTGGTACATAGCCCGGATACCTTTGAAGGAGACTTCTTATTAGATCTGTCGAACCCTGATGAAAATCATCGATGTAGATCTATCGTTGAACTTCAAAAGACTATTGATATTACCAGGAAATTGAAAAGGTATTTTAATAAGGCCCATAAACCCCTGATAGTAGTAAGTCTTGGTGGTTTCAGCACAGACGGATTGATTTCAAAGGCAGAACAGGAGATCAGGTATACTTTGATGGCAGATAGTTTACGGGAACTTGATACAGATGGAGTAGAAGTCATTGGACAGACATTGCCACCTTATCCATGGTATTTTGGAGGTCAGTTATACTTGAATCTTTTTGTGACTGCTGAAGATACCGTTGATTTTTGCAAAAAGAACAATCTTCGGCTTTGTTTTGATATCAGTCACTCTAAATTGACATGTAACGAACTTGATCTGTCATTCAATGATTTTGTACAAAAAGTAGCCCCTTATGCAGCACATTTACATATTGCTGATGCGAAAGGAGTTGATGGTGAGGGCTTGCAGATTGGTGATGGAGAAATAGACTTTTTCTACCTGGCGGAACAACTTGATAAAATGTGTCCTGAAGCTTCATTTATACCTGAAATATGGCAGGGGCATAAAAATGCGGGTGAAGGATTCTGGCTTGCTTTGCAGAAACTTGAGAAATATTTTTAATGAGCGGTAGTAAAATAACTTTAATTATTGGGGCAGGACAACTTGGTAGCAGACATTTGCAGGGTGTGCTGAAATGTAAGGTGAAACAGACCGTTTATGTTTTAGACTCTTCTGAACTATCACTTGCAAACTGCAAATTAAGAGAGTCTGAGGTTGAACACGATCATGATGTTGTATTTACAAATGACTGGGGATTCATACCGCATGAGATAAACATAGTAATTATATCTACAAGTTCCAATGTCCGGTATCCTGTTTTGAAACAATTACTTGCTCATGCATCTGTAGAGAATATCATTTTAGAGAAAGTATTGTTTCAGTCTTTAAATGAATATGAGTATGTTAATGAATTGGTAAGTATAAACAGCCCTTGCCAGTTCTGGGTTAATCATCCAAGAAGGGAATCCTCATTTTATAATAATCTCAAGTCTAGGATAAACGGGCTTACTTCTATTGATTCTGTTTTTGTATTTGGAGAAGACTGGGGATTGGGCTGTAATTCCCTGCATTTTATCGATACGATTTCTTTTTTAATTAATTCTGATTTGTCAATGATGGAGGCCAATCTCGTTGACAGGGGTATATTAAACAGTAAAAGAGCCGGTTATGTTGAATTTACAGGTTCTGTTAATGGAAAATTTAAAAATGGAACATTTATAAATTTAATTTCAACAAGACAGGAAAAAGGTATTCCAAACACTTTTAAAAAGATTTATATTAATATTTCAACCGGGTTTGAAAATATCGTGATTAGAGAGAGTGTAAATTCCTGTGCTTTTTTTTGTAGCAAAGAAGAAGACAATTCTGTTGAGATAGTTCCATTTAATTTAAAATTTCAAAATGAACTAACGGCTGATTTGACTACCTCATTATTTAGCACGAATTATTGCGGACTTCCCAAATATGCAGAGGCTTATACAAATCATAAACTGTTTGTAGGGGCCCTGCTAAGGGAGTATAATTTGATTAATAATACTACTGTTACACATCTGCCGATTACATAGTGCTTAACAATGCTATAATGCAATTGCTAAGTTTGTAGCCTTAAAATAGTTGATTAAATAGGTTTAAGAAATGGAAATTCTCGCAATTATACCTGCAAGAGGGGGAAGTAAAGGGTTACCTGGTAAAAACATCCGGCCCCTACTTGGCTATCCGCTTATTTCATACAGCATTCTGGCAGCTCAGAAAGTTCCTTTGATAAGCAGGGTAATTGTTTCTACTGATGATGAAGAGATCGCCAGTGTATCTACCAGATATGGCGCAGATATTCCAACACTACGACCAGCTGAATATGCCCAGGATTTTAGTTCAGATTTTGAAGTCTTTGATCACATGTTAAGATGGTTGAAAGGAAACGAAAATTATAAACCAGATTATGTTGTCCAGTTAAGACCAACTTCCCCTGTTAGAAAGGTGGAGCATATCACAGCATCTATAGAGAAACTGACTCGTTCGGGTTGTGATAGTCTCAGAATTGTTACTGAAGCACCTGTTACTCCCTACAAAATGTGGACGATAAATAATTTCGACGAACCGATGATTCCATTAATTGAACAGGATGAAATATTTGAACCCTTTAATCAAGCAAGACAGCAACTACCTAAAAAATACTGGCAGATTGGATACCTTGATGTGATACGTTACGATACAATTGTTGAGAAAAGGAGTATGACCGGGAAAAATATTCTACCCTATTATGTTGATAAGGAGTTTGCCATAGACATTGATACGCTGGGGGATTTTGCAGTAGCTGAATTATATATGGAAAATAATGAGTGTATCAAGTTTGCATAAGCAGATTCTTCAGAAAAATATACTGGTTATAGGCGCTGGTTCAATTGGTGTCAGACATATGACTAACCTGGTTTCTTTGGGATTCAAAAATGTTTTTGTTTTCAGACATAAAAGAAGTGATAATCTGGTTATTAACGGACAGAAAATTGTTGTTGTTGCAAACTGGAAGGAAGTTGGCAAATTAGCTATTTATGCCACTATTATTTGCAGTCCTACTTCTATGCATATGACACAGGCTATCCGGTGTTTACAAGTAGGTTCACATCTGTTAATTGAAAAGCCATTGTCTGATAGCAAAGCAGGTATTGAACGACTCAGAAAAGAAATAGGCAGGAATAGAAAACTGGTAGTGGTGGCGTATATGTTACGGTACCATCCACTGTTAAGAAAGGTAAAGCAGATTGTTGAGAATAAAACTTATGGTAACCTGATTTCGTTTTCAAGCAAATGGGGGGAATTTCTCCCCGACTGGCATCCATGGGAAGATTACAGGAAATCCTATGCTGCGCGGAAGGAATTGGGAGGAGGAGTAGCATTAACGCTTTCGCATGATATTGATATTGTAAACTGGATAACGGGATCCAAAGTATGCCAGACAAAAAATGTCAAAAATTTCAGAAGCAAGCTGAAAATAGATGTAGAAAGTGGTTGTGATATTATCTACCAATATGCGAATGGCGGTACGGGGCATTCGCATCTGGACTATTATTCCAAACATCATGAACGATATATTGAATTTATATTTGATGATGCAAACATCCGTTTTGATTATCTGCTGGCATCATTAACAATAATAACTGGGAGGAAGGAGAAAGTGCTGAAAGCTGATAAGTTTGAACGGAATGAACTTTTTATTGATGAACTGGTAGCGTTCTTTAAGAAAACCACAGATTTTAACATAAAAGATTCCATTCAGGCAGTTGATGAATCTGAAGTGATTTTAAATATTTGCAAAAAGGAAAACTGGAAAAATGGTTGAAGATAAGGTTGTGTTTATAACGGGTGCTTTTGGATTGATCGGATTTTCGATCTCAAAAAACTTCCTGAATAACAGAGCTAAAGTTGTTTTGGCTGATATTCAGAAAGATAGGGTCAAGGCTATTGCAATGGAACTGGAAAAAGAGGGTTTTAATAGCACTGATTTTCTTGTAGTGGATATTGATATTACTGATGAACAAAGTATTAAAAACTCATTGGAGAAAACCATCGATAAGTTTGGTAAAGTTGATGTTTTGATTAATAATGCCGCAATAGACGCGAAATTTGATAAAACAGGAAAATCGAGTATTAATGAGAGTTCATTTGAAAACTACCCTATTCATTTACTGAAAAAATCTATTGAAGTTAATACGATAGGTACCGTATTGACAACGCAGGTATTCTGCAGGCAGATGCTTCGTCAGGGTTTTGGAAATATTATTAATGTTGCATCTACCTATGCACTTGTTTCACCCAATCAAAACCTTTATGATTTTGGTGATGAATCAGGTATTTTATTCAAGCCGGTAGATTATATTGTCTCTAAATCTTTCATTCCGAATTTCACCAGGTATGTAGCAACTTTTTATGCTAAGAAAAATATCCGATGTAATGCGGTAGCGCCACATGGGGTATTTAATAATCATGATGAAAAATTTTTAATAAATTTTGCAAAACTTTCTCCTATAGGAAGAATGTGCGAAGTGAATGAACTAAATGGAGTTTTCAAATTTCTGGCCTCTGATGAATCAAAGTATATGACTGGTTCAACAGTGATCATAGATGGGGGGTGGACTGCCTGGTAGTTAATCATTTTTAAAATATTTACTATGAATAAGTTATTTAAGGGTAAAATCCGGAATGGCCATTTTGGAAATTTTTCTGATGAGGTTTATGAAGTTTTAGTCGATGATAAATATGGGTATGCGTTACTTGATCATTTCCCCCAAATTGATTATGAATCAAGTTCCTATCGGGAATTAGTAAATAATGGGTCATTGGCTGAAGATTATTTTCAGCTACATGATTCTGAACAAGCAGGCTATTTCAGCTTTATTTCAAAGCATATAAACAGGGGTACCGTTGTTGCTGATTGCGGTTGCGGTGGCGGATCGTTATTGGATTTAGTTAAAGGAATGGTTTCTAAAACTATTGGTATAGAGCCTTACCTTGGTTATCACGCATCACTTAAGGAACGAGGGCATGAGGTATTCCAATCTGTTGAAAAAGCAGTTGCCTCTGACGTAATAAAACCAGATATTGCATTATCTATTCAGGTTATTGAGCATACGTATAACCCATTAGAATATCTAAAAAATATTTTTACATTACTAAATGATAGTGGAAAATTAATACTGTTTACACCTAATTTGAATGATGTTATGCTGAAACTTCATTTTGATATATATGCGCCATTTTTCTTTCGAACGGTGCATAACTATTACTTTACTGCTGAATCGTTAGTTAAATTAGGAATTGAAGCTGGATTTAAAAACCATGAGATATTATATTATCACGATTTTGGTTTGGATAATGCTATGCATTGGCTGCGTGACAATGCTCCAAAAAAAAAATTGCAAATTGGTGGAATAGATAAAAGTGCTAATAAATTTTGGAAAGGCTATCTAGAATCAACTGGTCAATCTTATAACGTAGGAGTTTTGCTATCTAAATAGAGTTTAGAATATTTTGATAAAAGTTGGCTATATAAAACATTTTTAATAACCACTATAAAATAAATATTCAAAAAATTGAAGAAGGCTATAATAATAGGAATATCTGGTCAGGACGGAGCATTTTTGGCAAAGCACCTCATAAATAATGGCTATAGTGTAATAGGAACATCAAGAGATGTTGCAAATGGTGGTTTTTGTTCATTAAAAAAAATGAATTTGTTTCACCAAATTCCAATAGTGTCACTATCACTAATGGATTTCAAAGAAATTATTCAATTATTGAATGATGCAGAACCCGATGAAATATACAATCTTTCGGGTCAAACCTCAGTTGGACTTTCATTTGCACAACCTATCATAACGATGGAAAGTGTTGCCATTGCTACAGTAAATTTATTAGAGGCAATCCGATTTGTAAATCCAGGCATAAAATTCTATAATGCATGTTCAACAGAATGCTTTGGGAATTGTTTGATACCGGCAACCGAAGAAACCGGCTTTCAGCCGAACTCACCCTATGCAATAGCCAAATCATCTGCTTTTTGGTTTGTTAAACATTACAGGGAATCTTATGGCATGTTTGCAGTATCCGGAATTTTATCCAATCACGAATCTGAATTTCGAAATGAGAGGTTTGTTACAAAAAAAATATTGCATACGGTAGCCCGGATATATTTAGGTGAAAAAATCAGTCTTGAAGTAGGTAATACAGAGATCATAAGAGATTGGGGATTAGCGGAAGAATATTGTATAGCTATGAATCTAATGTTGAATACAGATACACCAGAGGATTTTATTATTGCTACCGGCAGATCTATTTCTTTGTTGGAATTTATTGAGTATTCCTTTAAACACCTGGGGCTTGATTACAAGAAATATACTATTATAAATAAATCGCTGTTCCGCCCTGGTGATGCTAAGCAGGTACTATTAAATCCTGAAAAGGCTTCCAGTATATTGAATTGGAAAGCTCATAGTAATGTGTATAATTTAGTAGAAATTTTATTGAAAAGGGAATTAAATAATTTTAGCAATTAATTTCTATAAGAACGAAAGTATTCAGTTAATCTAGCTTTGATGTATTTATCAAGATCCCTGGTCGTTTTTTCATTTGCTCTATTGAAATGGTAATAGTATCCTGCCAGACAAAATTTCATGCTTTTGCCCTGGCGGAACAACTGGAGAATAAGGGGTTTCTGACTAAGTTCTTCACAGCCTATGCCTATCAAAAAGACAATTGGCTTCGTAGGTTTGTTAAAAGAGTCGACAGGGAAAATATTAGCCGGGATAAAATAAAAACCAATTTACTTTCAGCATTCAGAGTGAAATTTAATAAAGATGATTATAGTAACATGGAGTTTTTTGACAAATGGGTGGCAGGTAATTTGCATAATTATCCGGAAGCAAAAGTGTTTATTGGCTGGAGCGCAATGTCGCTGAATAGTATTTTAGTAGCAAGGGGGTTGGGCCTGAAAACCATTGTAGAGAGAGGGTCATCACATATTCAATACCAGGATAGGATACTACAGGAAGAGTACAGAAAGTTTGGTATGGAATTCTCTATAGATAAGCGTGTGATCGAAAAAGAATTGAAGGAGTATGAAGCAGTTGATTATATATCTATACCCTCTCAATTTGTAAAGCAGACTTTTTTAGAAATGGGTGTTCCTGAAACAAAATTGATCATTAACAACTATGGTGTCAGCAATTACTTTAAACCGGTTCAGTTCGGAAAAGCAAATAATAAATTTGTGATTTTATATTTAGGAATGGTTTCAATTAGAAAAGGGTTGATTTATTTATTTGAAGCGCTATCCCAATTGAAAATTGGTGAAGAAGATTTTGAAGTTTGGTTTATCGGGGGTGTAGCTGCTGAGATGAATCCTGTTATCAAAAAATACAGCAAATCTAACTGGCATTGGAAAGGCCATTTGCCACATTATGAATTGGCTAAGTGGATCAGTCAGTGTGACGTTGCGGTGCATCCTTCCATTGAAGAAGGGTTAAGTATGGTGATTCCCCAAATAATGGCTTGCGGTGTGCCTGTAATAGCCACCACAAATACAGGAGGGGAGGATATAATTGAAGATGGAATAAATGGATTTATTGTTCCGATACGTTCCCCTCATGCCATAGCAAATAAGATTTCTCAACTTTATAATGACAGGTCTTTATTGCAGTCAATGAAATTAAATACTGTAAATATTGCCAATAAATCATTGCATTGGGATAATTACGGTACCCGGTATGAAAAATTTATAAAACAACTTATGTGAAATGGATACAAATTTAATTGTTAGGTTATTTGGATGGAAAGCTACTTTAATTAATGGTGATACGCTAGTTATGGATAGATGGAAATGGCTATCCAAAAAACTGCCAGTCAGGAAAACAAAAAGCGAGGGTTATAATTTATTAGACGTAGGATGTGGTAGTGGGGCTTTTACTATTGGAGGTGCTTCAAAGGGGTATAAATCTCTTGGTTTAAGCTGGGATAAAAATAATCAATTAAAGGCACAGAAAAGAGCAAATATCTGCCAAAAGGATGCCAGTTTCGAGGTTTGGGATGTGAGGCAATTGGATAAAAAAAAAGAATTAATAAATAGATTTGAATATATTATCTGTACTGAAAACATTGAACATATTATTGATGATGTAAAACTAATGAGTGATATGCATAATTGTTTAGTGGAAGGGGGGGTATTATTATTAACTACTCCTAATAAGAATTTAGTGCCAATGTGGGGTGACGATTATGCGTATACTGAGAATCCAATAGAAGATGGTGGTCATGTTAGATTAGGATATGATGAACAGGATTGTATTAGTATTTGTAAAAAAACGGGATTTGAACTTATTTCAATTGAATATTGCAGTGGCTTTTTTAGCCAGAAAATTACTGGATTATTTCGGTTCCTTGGAAAAATGGATTACCTTTTTGCATGGTCTGTAATCTTACCGATCAGAGTGTTGCCAATTCTATTTGATAAAATAATACCATATACCGGGTATTCTATTTGCATAGTTGCCCAAAAAATAAATACAAGTAAGGAATAATATTAAAATTAAACGTAAGTAATTGCGCTGTTAATTAAATCTATGAAAGTACTAATTCTTGCAGGTGGATTCGGGACACGTCTTAGTGAAGAAACGGATATACGTCCAAAGCCTATGGCTGAGATAGGGGGGAAACCTATTTTATGGCATATTATGAAAATTTATTCTAGTCATGGTTTTAATGAGTTTGTAATCTTGCTTGGATATAAGGGTTATTATATCAAGGAATATTTTGCCAACTATTTCTTACATCAAAGTGATGTAACTTTTGAATTAAGTTCTAATCAAATGACTGTTCATAATAATTCATCAGAACCATGGAAAGTAACCTTATTGGAAACAGGCTTGCATACTATGACCGGGGGAAGAATTAAAAGAGCAAAAGAATATATTAAGAATGAAACTTTTCTTCTTACGTACGGCGATGGTGTCGCTGATATCAATATAAAAGAACTCGTTAATTTTCATCAAAAACATGGGAAGGCTGTAACTGTAACAGCCGTTCAACCTGAGGGAAAATTTGGTGCGTTAGAAATTGATGAAAACAATAATGTTCATTCTTTTATGGAAAAACCAAGAGGGGATGGTAGCTGGATTAACGGGGGGTTTTTCATTTGTGAGCCTAAGGTAATAGACTATATAGACAATGATTCAACAATTTTTGAGAGAGAACCAATGGAAAAGTTATCCGCCGAAGGAGAAGTTTATACTTTTAAACACACAGGATTCTGGAAATGCATGGATACTTTAAGAGATAAAATTCAATTGAATGAACTATGGGATGAAAACAATGCCAAATGGAAAATATGGAATTAGTAGTAAATCAAATAACAAATTAGATGTTCAACAACTGTTTTAAAAATAAAAAAGTTATAGTAACCGGTAACACTGGTTTCAAGGGTTCTTGGTTAACTGTTTGGCTACACCAGTTGGGCGCGAATGTAGTTGGAATTTCAAAGGATATTCCCAGCTCACCTTCATTGTTTGAGGAATTGCAGTTAAGTAAAAAAAATGAACATCATTTTGCGAATATCTGTGATGGACAAAGGATGAAGGAAATTTTCCAGGCTGCTGAACCTGATTTTGTTTTTCACCTGGCAGCGCAACCTATTGTTTCAGTTTCATATGAAGAACCTGTGGATACATTTCAAACTAATGTAATGGGAACTGCTAATATTTTGGAAGCACTGCGATTTCTAAAGAATCCCTGCAAGGCAGTGATGATTACCAGCGACAAATGTTACAATAATGTTGAGTGGGTATGGGGTTACAGGGAGCATGATGCATTGGGTGGAAAAGACCCGTATAGTGCCTCAAAAGGCGCTGCAGAATTGGTTATCAAAACCTATTTCCATTCTTATTTTAATAAGTCGGATTCAAATATAAAACTGGTTGCCGTTCGTGCGGGAAATGTAATTGGGGGAGGAGATTGGGCTTTGAACAGAATTGTACCTGATTGTGTAAGAGCCTGGTCACAAGGCGAAGCAGTTAAAATTCGTAACCCGCATTCTACCCGTCCATGGCAGCATGTACTGGAGCCTCTGAGTGGGTACCTGCGTACTGCACAGGTAATGGCTGAAGGTGAAATTGTTATTCATGGTGAGCCGTTCAATTTTGGCCCCAATGCCGATCAAAACCATACTGTATTGGAATTACTGCAGCATATTAGTAATGATTACCAGTCTGCTGGATTAAATGAACAGTTTGCCATTGAAAACAACAATCTTTTTCATGAAGCCGGTTTGTTAAAACTGAATTGCGATAAAGCTTTGTTTTACCTGCAGTGGAAACCGGTGTTAGAGTTTGAACAAACGGCCAGTTTTACCGGTGCCTGGTACAATAATTACTATAATAGCAAAGAAACAGACTTATATGCATATACAGTTGACCAGATTAGCCAATATACTGCACTTGCAAAACAAAAATCGATTGCATGGGCCATATAGAAGGGGTACAGCTTACACCACAAAAAATAATTGAACTTCCAGCCGGAAATGTATTACATGTTTTGAAGAATCATGAAGCTTCTTTCAATGGTTTCGGCGAAGCCTATTTTTCTACGGTAAACTATAATTCTCCCAAGGGTTGGAAAAGACATCGAAAAATGACTTTGAACGTGGTGGTACCAGTAGGAACCATAAAGTTTGTTTTGTTTGACAACAGGGTTGAAAGCAAAACATACCAGCAATTACAGGAAGTAGTGTTGTCAAAAGATAACTACCAGCGTTTAACGGTTCCATCAGGAGTGTGGATGGCTTTTAAAGGAATGACTGAAGGACTAAATATGTTGCTAAATATTGCTGATATTCTACATGACCCTGAAGAAACTGATAACCTGCCCTTAGAAAATAATATCATTCCTTACACAGGGTTTACAAAATGAAAAAAATTTTAATAACTGGTGGTTTAGGTTTTGTTGGTGGGAGGCTTGTTAAGAAACTGGCAGGCAAGTTTGATGTAACGGTGTCTACTAGGAAAAATATTGAAGATGGAATATTAGAACTGAATGGTAGGGTTATGAATGTATTACATAACCAATTATTTTCAATAGACTGCTTTCCTGAGAATATTGATACGGTTATTCACCTTGCTGCTCTTAATGAGTGGGACTGTATAAAGCATCCCTCAGAAGCCATTAAAGTGAATATTGATGAGACAAGGATTATTCTGGAAAATGCGATAAATACGGGGGTAAAAAATTTCATTTATTTTTCTACTGCACATATTTATGGGAGTCCATTACAGGGGATTATTACTGAAGAAACCATGCCATTTCCTGTTCACCCCTATGCTATCACCCACAAAGCTGCCGAAGATTATGTTGTGGCCGCCGCACTCAAAAAAAAAATTAACAGTATAGTTATCCGTTTGTCTAATTCGTTTGGGGCACCTCAACTGCCATCTGTAAACAGGTGGACACTTTTGGCAAATGATTTATGCCGGCAGGCTATTGAAAAGGAAAGTTTGACTTTATTATCGAACGGCTGCCAGTACCGTGATTTTATTTGCTTATCTGATGTGGAGGAGGTTATTGATATGATGGTATGTAGGGCCGCAGATTTTAATAGAATCATATACAATCTTGGTGCAGGCGTATCTATGCGTGTTATAGATATGGCCAATGTAATTGCAGCAATGAACACTTTATTATTTAATAAAAGTATACCGGTGTATTTACCGGCAGATGCTATTGCATCAGACGAGCCGACACTTTTATTTTCTATAGAACGTTTAGCATTAGAAGGGTGTGTAATCAAAAATGATGTACAGACCGAGATAAAAAAATTATTGCAGTTTTGCCATCAAAATTTTTCAAAACTTGACTGATTTATTAGTTATTTCACATGCCTGCTTTATGGCGATTAATAGAAATATTTATCACCTTTTTATGCAGGATGGATGGAATGTTGAAATGGTTGTTCCTGTTAGTTTAAATTTTCCTGCTGGTAAAAAAAAAGCAGAAATTCCTGGGGAAGGAGATCCTATTATTCACTATCTTAATTTGAATGGTGATAACCCACGAACATATCTTTTTGAAGGGTTGAAAAATGTTCTTGAAGAACAGAAACCCAGGATTGTTTTGCTGGATAATGACCCCGTGAGCCGATTGGCTTTAGTTGTTGGTAAATGGTGCAGCCAAAATAATACGAAATTTTTTTGTACATCATGCGAAAATTTGCCTCTTGATGTATTTTCCGCAATTAAGCGGAGAGGCTGGAAAAATTTACCCGCGGCTATTGTGAAGCGGATTTTACTAAACAAAACAAAAAAAGTGGTTGATGGTGTGTTTACCATCAACAGTAGTGGCAAACAAATTTTTATTAACGAAGGGTATAAAAACGTAGAACAGATTCCGCTGGGATTTGATCCTGATTATTTTTATCCAGATACGAGTACAAGGGCATCGTTGCGTACAAAACTGGGTTTAACTAAAACAGTAATTGCCTATTTTGGAAGATTGACAAAAGAGAAGGGCGTACATATATTAATTAAAGCCTTGCAGGAATTGAAGGAACTGGAATGGTTGATGATGATGGATGACTTTGATGAATATGCCTCTGATTATAATAAAGAAATCATCAGGTTAATTAATGACGCAGATATTATGGACAGGGTGGTCTTTATCAACCCGAGCCATTATGAAATTGCAGGATATATGAATGCAGCCGATATTGTAGTGGTACCTTCCATTACTGTGCCCCATTGGAAAGAGCAATATGGAAGAGTAGCTGCAGAAGCCATGGCTTGTGGTAAAACGGTAATTGCATCGGATAGTGGTGCTTTGCCTGAATTATTGAATAAACACGGTTGGCTATTCCCTGAGGGGGATGTGCAGTCTCTAAAAAAACTGCTGAAAGATTTGCTGTCAATCAATTATAGTGTTAATGAGAATAGTAGGCATAATATTTCGGCTTATGCAAAAAATGAGCTGAGTATGGTTCGGCAAAAGATTGTTATGCAGGCATCTTTCAAAAAAATAGTAGGCCACGATTGGGAGTAATTAAATAAAGAGGAAGATTGAAATGTTTGAGAACAATTTTAGTTGTACAGCCGGAAGGTACTTGTAAAGTTTCTTGCTGGAATGGGTAGAAACCAGTCATTTCAATGTAGCTGACATTTTTTAACAACTATCCCGAAAATTATCAACAATAAAATTTTGAATAACCTAAATGCTTAGAAACTCGATATCTCTCGAACAATGTCTTAAAGATTGGGAAGATTTACCCAGATTGATAAATATAAAGGAAAGGAGCAAGAAAAATAAAAAGTCTGATAGTGGGTATCAGCTTATTGATATTCTTATGGACGTAGCTGGGTTATCTGAAAATTTTAGATCAAGTATCGGTATCATGCATGGAACATTTATTGGAATGGGAGATAAATGGTGGAGGAGTAGCGAAGCAGCTTTTCCCTATCTAACAAATATATTTGTGCATAATACTGGGGATAAAGAGCGATTATCATCTCTGTTTCAAACAAAAAAACGTTTTCTGTTAGTCTCACACCCGTTTCACTATATCATTCATAATTATAAGGACTTTATAGTGGAGGAACGAAAAGGAAGCGTATTTTTCCTTCCTCATGGCCTTAATAAAATGAAACCAAGTATCAGTTTTGCAAGTGTTGTGTTAAAACTTAACTCACTACCTGAAAATTATTGGCCAATTGATATTTGTTTACACCCAAATGAAATCACTGAGGAAAATATTCATTTTTTTAAGCAAAACGGATTTGGTGTAGTATCTGCAGGTGCCAGGCATGATGCTCAATTCTTACATCGGTTTTACTGGATATGCCGCAGGCGCCAATATTGCTTAAGTGCAGAGTTTGGGACTAGTGTTTTGTTCGCTACATTATCGGGGATGAATATCAAATTTCTAAATGAACTTTGTTGTATAAGATGGTGGCCCGCTGCAAGTATGGGTTGGCAAATAACACCGGAAATCCATTATCGCCAGCTTATCAAACTATTTTTTAAAGTTGATAATGATGACTATCAATTTCGAAATGAAGTTTTTAGCCTTACAGGTGGAAACCACTTTCTTGATAGGGAGCAACTGAAAGCATTCTTTCTAATGGCGAATGAAAAATATTATAGGTGGCGTGATATGAAGGATCGAATCAACTTCCCTCCCTTTTTTTATTCAATATTTGATCCGCTTATTAAACATGTTAAAGGCAGGATTTTTGCTTTGCTTTCCGGTCTCATTCATACGAAAGGAGCTGTTCATCCAATTCAGACTAATATATTGTTCGAATTGGTTAAATATGAAGAATCTTTCAGCAAGTAGTACATTGTATTATAAACCTTTTATTGATCAGTGTTATGATCTACTTTGTTATGGGTTCGGTATTCGGTTATATAGCTGTGATTCATTTATTTGTACTGTAAGTACTCCTAATTGGTGATGATTATATAGCGACTATTTCAAATCGATTCCTGGGTATTCAAGAGGAAACCCCTGGCTTTGCTGAAGTTTCGATGAGTTGTTTGTATTTTATTGGACCGTTATGCATCAGAATTTAGAATTGTTTTCTAAATTCATTAATAGGATAAAATTATGAATAGAGTTTTAATTACCGGGGGGGCAGGATTCATTGGTTCGTATACTTGTGATATTCTAATAGCTAATGGATATCAGGTTACGATTCTGGATTCTCTGAATTCCAAAACACACAATAATGAATGGCCTGACTATATAAATGAAAAAGCAACTAAAGTAAAAGGAGATGTGTTGGATAGAGATTTGATGGCCAATATATTAACGGCTGTTGACTACGTGATACATTTAGCCGCAGAAATGGATTTGAATCCGGACTTCCAAAAATTCATGGATGTAAATGTTGGGGGTACAGCTTTGATTTACGAGCTCATTCTTAAAAATAATCTTCCAATTAAGAAGGTGATTGTTGCCTCAACCCAATTTGTATATGGTGAAGGCAAATGGCGATGTGAAAAGCATGGAAAATTTGAAGCAAGCTTACGAACATTGGATCAGATGAAGCAGGCTAAATGGGATATTCACTGTCCGATTTGTGGTTTGCATGCCAGTTATATAAAAAATAAGGAAACGCATCAGAACCCATCTAATCATTATGCACTCTCCAAGTATTTCCAGGAACAATTGGCTATAAATCTCGGAAAATTATATTCAATACCTTCTGTTGCTTTAAGGTATTCGATAGTACATGGGCCAAGGCAGTCATTAAAGAATGCTTATTCCGGTGCACTAAGGACATTTGCACTTAATTTATTAGTTGGTAACGAATTAGCGACTTTTGAGGATAACCGTACAATGAGAGATTTTATATCGGTATTTGATGTTGCAGAAGCTAACTTGTTAGTATTGGAGAAAGATGAAGCCAATTATCAGGTTTTTAATGTGGCAGGAGATAAGGAGTTTAGTGCTTATGAACTTGCTGCCTGTCTCGCAGATAAAATGAAAGTGCCTTTTAAGTTCTCACAGAAAATTGAATTCAGACCTGGAGATATACGATTTGCTGTGTCTGATTCTGCAAAACTCAAAAAACTTGGGTGGCTTCCCAGGCATTCTGAGGAAAACACTCTGGAATTATATGTAAACTGGTTAAAGGAGCAGAAAATTGATTTTGAAAAATTTAAGGAAACGCAAGTGAAAATAAGAGAACTGGGCATTGTAAAATCTTTGAATTAGCAGCATGATTATAAGTAAAACACCATTTAGGATAAGTTTTGTTGGCGGTGGCTCTGATTTGAGTGATTTTTATAGAGAAGAGCCCGGTTCGGTTCTTTGTACAAGCATTGATAAGTACATATATCTTTCAATTCACAAATATTTCCATACCGGGAAGCAGCTTCTGAAATATTCCCGAACAGAAGAAGTGAGTAGTTATGATGAAATTAAACATGACATTATCAGGGAAGTATTTAGGTATTTTAAAATTGGCAATTCTGATTTTAATTCAACAGCAGACATCCCGGCAGGCACTGGTATGGGATCATCATCAGCATTTACATGTGGACTTATTATTTTATGCGCAGAACTACAGGGGTTAAGATTTACAAAAGCTGAAATCGCAAGATTAGCCTGTTATTTTGAAATTGAACTTCTAAATGAACCAATTGGTAAGCAAGATCAATACGGTTGTGCCATGGGTGGTTTAAATTTGATTACATTTCAACCAGATGAAAAAGTTGAAATTAAGCATCTCTCCATGGCTAATGATAAATTGAACTGCTTGGAAAACAATCTTTTTTTGTATTATACTTCCACTACCAGAAAAGCAAGTTCGATATTGACAGAACAGAAAAAAAGCACTGCAACAAGGAAGGATATCAAAAGCAATTTAAGTATGATGGCAAAAATGGCAACAGATCTTTATAAAGAGTTTCTTAATGGAAATGTTGAAATATTGGGTGAATACCTCCATGAAGCATGGAAGCGAAAAAAGGAATTGTCAAAAAATATTACAAATCCGGCGATTGATTCTTTATATGATTCTGGATTGGTTAACGGAGCAACTGGCGGAAAGTTATTAGGAGCCGGTGGAGGTGGATTTATGTTATTTTACGTACCAGAGAATAATCATGAACGTTTTTTAAGGGACATGAGTAAATTCAGAAAATTTGATTTCAGATTTGATTACGAGGGCACATCAATTGTTTTTAACGATCAAAATTTTTAATAATGAGTTTAATAAATGATTATATCAGTCAGCTTAAAGATACAGTAAGCTCTCTTGATCATAAAGAAATTGAAAACCTTGCTGCTGCTTTTATTAAAGCACGTGATGAAAATAAGCAGATTATAGTTTTTGGAAATGGCGGAAGCGGATCAACTGCTTCACATATGGTATGTGACATTCTGAAAGGATGCTCGTATGGTAAAGAGAAGCGTTTCAGAATCATATGCCTTAATGACAATATTCCAACTTTGTTGGCCTATTCTAATGATGTGTCTTATAATGAAGTCTTTTTGGAACAATTGAAAAATTATCTGCAATCAGGTGATGTAGTTCTTGGTATTTCAGGTAGTGGTAATTCAAAAAATATAATTAATGCCATTGAATATGCTAATCAGCAGGGCAATGTTACCATTGGTTTTACTGGTTTTCAGGGTGGAAAGTTGAAACAGATTTCAACCTATTCTGTAAATGCAAGGGTAGACGATATGCAGATTTCAGAAGATATTCATCTAATAGTTCTTCACATACTTTACAAGTTATTAAATTAACATGACAGAAGAATTAGTGACCAGGGAGTGTATAATACTGGCAGGCGGATTCGGTACCAGGTTACGGACTGAAGTTTCCGATCGGCCAAAGTGCCTTGCTGCAATGGATGAAATGGGTACCCCTTTTCTGAAGATTTTGATCCAATACCTGATTGGGCATGGGTTCACGAGGCTCTTGTTGTCAATGGGCTATATGCATGAAATGATTATTGATTTCATCAGCGATGAAAAATTTCCTGCGGTATTTGAATTTATTATCGAAACTGAACCACTTGGCACAGGTGGGGCAATCAAAAAGGCAGTTCAAAAGTCGTTGGCTGAAAATGTACTGATTGTTAATGCCGATACTTATTTTGATGTGGATATTGACCAGTTATTTGTAGCTCACCTGGAAAAGCACCCATTGGGTACAATTGCCCTGAAATACATGGAAAATTTCGACAGGTATGGTTCCCTCGAAATGAATGATCAGAAAGTAATAACTTCTTTTAATGAGAAGAAATTTACAGAAAAAGGTTTGATAAACGGCGGGGTGATCCTGATTAATACAAAAGCCTTAGGTTCTTATGATTTACCGGATAAATTTTCTTTTGAAACAGATTTTCTGAAATACAGGGTTACTGAAAATCAGGTTCGGGGATTTGTGTCAGAGGGTTATTTTATTGACATTGGTATTCCTGAAGATTTTAAACGTGCCAAGGCTGAGTTAGCTGAATTTTACAGGCGGTAATATGTAATCAGCATAAACTAAATGGCAGGGTTTTCAATAGGCATGCCTGTTTCTAAAATCTGAATTAACAAGGCAAAAAAATATTGAATTGAAAAAAAAGCTACTTGTTATTGATGCAACCGGAGCAAATACTTATGGGGCAAAATATAATATCGTATCTATTGTAAAATATTACGGGATCCACCATACTGATAATACCCGGCTTCTGGTGTATACGAGTAGTGATTTTTTGCAGGATGCAAGTTCAGGGCATATAAGAATTTCTAATTTAAGCTTTTGTCAGAATATTTATCTGCGGATAATCTGGTCAAATTTGTTATTGCCTTTGTCAGCCTTTTTTAAAGGTGCAAGTATTATTTATTCCCCCTTTGATATTGGCCCTTTTTTTTCTATTGGCACAAAAATAATACTGGGGATAAAAAACCCAAATGTATTACTCCCCAAACACCTTGTAACACTGCGATACCCTGTTTTTCATAGGTTCATTTCATATTTGTCCTCATTTTCTGCTGATTGTTATCTGTATCCATCCAGGTTTGCTTTGATGGCTGTCGGGAACCATTTTCCAAATAATGACAAAAAAGGACATTTTATTCATCATGGGATAGATCTTTCTGATTGGCAACCAGATCTGACGGGTAAAAAAGTGACAATATCATCCAGGTATATTTTCTTTTGCTCGGTTCTGTATAAGTTTAAAAATATTGAAGTGTTATTTCATAGTCTGAAAGAAATCAACCTTCGGCTGAGTGATGATAAATTTCATCTCATCGTTTGCGGGAAATTTGTAAGTACAGAGTATGAGGATACAATAAAGCAGTTGATTATAAGCCTTGGTATCGAAGCACATGTGACAATGGTTCAAAATCTCGACCGGGCTTCCATTGTGCAATATTACAGGAATGCCGAACTGATTGTTGTACCCACATTATTCGAAACATTTGGGCATATGTATCTCGAATCTATTCAATCGGGAAGACCGGTTATTGCAGCCGATATACCTGTAGCACATGAAGTTTTGCAAAACTCGGCACTTTATTTTCCGGCAACTGATTATTCAGCACTTGCAGACTTAATTGTTAATCAGGCATATTTGATCAATCATAAAGAAAGGTCAGAAAAGGGATTCGAGATTCTAAAATCGTTTACTGTTGAAGAGGAGTGTAAAAAAACACTTACCCTCCTTTTTTCACAGGCTGATTAACAAAAGCATATTCATATTTCGTTCAACTATGCCCCTGATTAATAGAGAAATTTCCATACTGTTTGTTGGAATGGTTAGTGTTTATAATGGGAACAGTACTTCCAATCATCGATATAAAGCATTGACAGACATAGGATATAGAGTAGATTTTCTTGACACTACCGGAGATTCGAACAGGTATTTCAGTAATCTGTTTTATCGTATCTGTAACAAACTGTTCAATTTAGGAATACCAGTTTTATTGCCTGACATTGAAAGAAACAATGTACGGCTTATTGAAAAGATTAGCGGCAATCCGTATGATCTGATCTGGATTGAAAAAAATATTTTGTTGAACAGTGAAACATTCGACCGTATACGACTTATTCGGCCCAAAATAAAGATCATAGGATTCTCTCCGGATGATATGAATGCAAGGCATAATCAGTCCGCAAATTTTCTTAAGTCACTTTCTAAATATGATTGTTTCATTACTACGAAATCCTATAATGTTCAGGAGTTGCTTGCATTGGGATCCCCCAAAGCCTTTTTTGTAAATAATGGGTATGATCCAGATACTTTTCACCCCATAGAAAATTTCCAACCTAAGCCTGATTGGAACGGCAATGATATTTGTTTCATTGGAACGTATGAGTATGACAGGGCCATGTATTTATACTTTTTGGCAGAGAAAGGGTTGATAGTGAATGTATTTGGGAACGACTGGAAAAAATTTCCCAAAGCGCATAAAAACCTGGTTTTACATTTTCACCCTTTATATGGTGAGGACTTTGCCATGGCCTGCTCATATTTCAGAATCAATCTGTGTTTCCTGAGAAAGATGAATAGGGATTTACAGACTACCAGAAGTATTGAAATACCTGGTAGTGGAGGATTTATGTTGGCTGAACGGAGTGTTGAACATGAAATGCTTTTCAGTGAGGGGTATGAAGCCAGCTACTTTTCTTCCGAAGAAGAGCTTTTCAATAAATGTGTGTATTACCTGAAACATGAAGAAGAAAGGGTTTTAATTGCTTATCGGGGGTTGAAAAAATGTAAGAATTCAGGATATTCCAATGCCCACAGGATTAAAAGGGCATTGGATGAGATTTTACCCGAAATGGATCTTGTACATTAGTTGAACGGTCAATTTAAATTCAAAGCATGAAAATTTCATGGAGTTTTTTAAAACCACTTGTTTTATATTATTCAGTTTTTACACTGTTATATCTTTTGAGATATTCACTTCCTCAAACTGTCGTTCTATGTCTTTTGGCTTTAATCGGGGCTTTCTATTTATTCAGAATTTTTAAAAAAATACCGACTGTTTCTCAAAAGATTCTTTCGTTTGGGGGGATATTTTGTTTCACTTCAGTCATTTTTCACCTGGTTTCTTTTACTTTTTTTTTATTTTTTGGTAATTCATTCGATGTATGGCCACATAAGATCGAAGTCGATAATGCCTTTGAATATATTTTTGAGGCTGAATTTTATTTTATAACCTGTGCCACATTGATGATATCCGGTTGGTTACTTTTTAGTGGACATTTGTCTGCAAATTTTGCTCTTTTGGATCTCAGGATGGTTAAAAAGTCTGTTTATAAAATCGTACTGTTTTTTTTGGGGTTCATGAATTTTGTTTTCCCCCTTTTTTTTGCAAATTACTATAGCACAGTCGGATTGATTGGTCCCATCATTAATTATTCATATGTTATTATCGTTTGTTTATTTCTTTTTGCCAGTAATTCAAAAAATACTTTTCTAAATAATATATTCTACCCGATTCTATTGTGCCTTCCATTGATTACTACGAGTATCAAATCTGGAATGAAAGAAGTGATCATGTTCGGATTAATCCCCTTGTTTATCGGGATATGGCTTTTGTTAAAAACGAAAATACAAAAACTTATTTTCGGGTTCCTGTTGTTTATTTTCTTTTCATTTGTCTCATTATATGTAACAGCAACCAGGATGATCGACCGTGAAACGAAATCGAATGTCAATATTACAGAAATTCAGCAGAATCTGTCTGCTTTGGTTTCTGAGCCCGACATCATTTTGGATATTGTCTCGAAAGTATTGTCCAGGAAGAATATGATGGATATGAATGCCAGAGCATTTTATTTCATTGATCAGGGCCTGGTTTACCAAGAGTATGGTTTTATATATGGTATTCCGGTTTTAATACCCAGGTTGTTCTGGAGGTCAAAGCCCAAAATCATTCCTGGAAATGAATTTGCCAGGTTAACCGCAAATGATAATGTACTTTATTCTGATACCCCCGGCTTCTTTACGGCGATATATCTTTCTTCAGGTTTTGCCATCGGATTGATATCTTCTTTTCTATTTGGTTGTTTTATTGCTGGTTTGCAGAATGCCGCAAAACTATATTATACCTCACTTGGTAAAGCATTATTCAGTTTAAATCTATGCTATATGGGGCTTCGGTTGGACGAATATTTTCCTGTTGAGGTTTTTCCAAAAATCATTTCAATTTTTCTTGTTTGTGGAATTATCGGGTTTTTATTAGAACATTTTTCAAATGCTATCATGGTTAGGAAACCCATTTAAGTTTTCAGTATTTTGATATTTATTTGAGGAAGGTCATTTTAATTCAATAATCCCTATAATTTTCCTTCATTGACCGCTGATGATTTTCTTTTGGTAGTATTTATATTAAACTTTATGCATAATTATTATTGTTCCAGTTATTAATCTGAACTGAGTGATTTTATCGCTTCATAACATTTTCTTTTACTGGCATTTCACTATTTATTCTTTGAGTATTCTTTTCTACCAACTGAACTTTTACTATTTTTATGGTTTATTTCCCGATATAATTACTTACTTGCGTTCTTTTGTAACTTATTGCATTTAATTCTTTTGGTGAATAGCTCTGATTTCCTGTTTGCATATATTATTTCACAATCGCTCGTATCAAAGGTCATCAATCCCTATTTTACAGAGTATCTGGTCTAAATTTTGCAACAGGGATATAAGTAATATCCTTTTAAGATAGAATACTGGGGGTTGTTTTATTGGTTGGTCAGGTGATATTAAAAGATTAACAAAGAATACAAATGAATGTTACCCAAATTGTACGAAAGTCTGATAGGCCAAACAGTGTTGACCGGATATTAGGACAGCTGAACCCCATTTTATCAACTAAAGTTAATCTTAGGGTTTTAACCTGTCCCAATTCTTCGGAAGGAATAAAAAACAAATTGGCAAATTTAAACTGGGCCAGGCATATCAAAGATGATGTAGTTCATTTAACGGGTGATATCAATTACTTGTCATTTGCAATATCATCCCCTTTGGTAACAACGGTTTTAGATCTCGGTATGCCTGGAAAGATGGCAAAATGGAAACATAAAATATTTCATAAGATATGGATCGATTACCCTGTTTCAAAATCGAAAGTTGTTATTACTATTTCAGATAAAATTCGTGACGAGATTCTTGAACGTAATTCAAAATATTCAAGTAAGGTTTGTACGATTTATGTTCCTGTTGGAAAAGAATTTGTTCCCTTTCAAAAGGTAATCCCTTCCAGCTCATTCCGTATTTTACACGTAGCTACTTCTGCTCATAACAAAAATACTTTCAGAATGGCTCAGGCACTGAATGGGCTGGATGTGCATTATCGGATAGTGGGTATCGTTCCGGACGAAACAAGAAACTATCTGGTTACTGAAAATATTCCATGGTCTCATGGGAGCCATCTCAGTGATCAGGAAATGCTGGATGAGTATGTTAAATCAGATCTGGTGGTTTTTCCTTCTTTATATGAAGGTTTTGGAATGCCCATTGTAGAAGCACAATCTGTAGGAAGAGTTGTTCTAACCAGTAAATTGGACCCCATGTTGGAAATAGCGGGAAAAGGCGCGATTTTTGTTGATCCTTTCAATATAACTGATATCCGGAATGGAATAATTGATTTTATGCAAAATTCATTAAAGCGGGATACTCTTATACAGGAAGGTTTTAAAAATATAGAAAGATTTAAACTTGAATCAATTGCTGCTCAATACCTCGGTTCCTATGAAAACGCCTTGTAAATGAAATTTAATACCTCCTTTTTATATTTGAACTATATTCATTTATCTATGCCACCATGTTTAAATAACGTAAGAGGGGTATATAATCAAATGAATTTATATATAATTGTTCAAACTATTTCAAATTGACAAATGGGAAATATTGAAAACCTTTTTTGTGATAAAGTTGTTTTAATTACGGGAGGAAGTGGGTCGTTTGGAAATGCCGTTTTACAGCGTTTTCTGAAAGATGATAAGGTGAAGCAGATCCGTATATTCAGCCGGGATGAAAAAAAGCAGGATGATATGCGTAAAAGATTGAACAACCCAAAAGTGAAGTTTTATATTGGCGATGTACGTGATCTTGATAGTGTTGAGGCTGCCGTTAAAGGAGTTGATTTCATTTTTCATGCTGCCGCATTAAAGCAAGTTCCTTCTTGTGAATTCTTTCCTTTGGAAGCAGTTAAAACGAATATTCTCGGTACAGATAATGTTTTATCTACTGCTGAAAAATATGGAGTGAAGAGGGTAGTTGTTCTGAGTACAGATAAGGCAGCCTATCCAATCAATGCAATGGGAATGTCTAAAGCGCTGATGGAAAAAGTGATGGTTGCAAAATCCAGAAACCTGGATGATACCAAAACAATTTTTTGTGGAACCAGATATGGGAATGTTATGGCATCGAGAGGTTCGGTTATTCCACTTTTTATTGAACAAATAAAAACAGGTAAGCCTGTGACAATAACTGATCCCAATATGACGAGGTTCATGATGACATTGGAAGATGCGGTTGACTTGGTATTATATGCCTTTGAACATGGTAAACAAGGGGACCTTTTCATTCAAAAATCACCTGCAGCCACTATTAAAACCCTGGCAGAAGCTATGCTCAATCTATATAAGGCAACTAATGAGATCAAAGTGATTGGCACACGACATGGAGAAAAATTATATGAAACACTCGTGAATCGGGAGGATATGGTAAAAGCACATGATATGGGAGGGTATTATCGTATTCCTGCTGACAATAGGGATTTAAATTATGACCAATACTTTTCTGAGGGCGAACCTGACGTTACTAACTTCGATGAATATCATTCTCATAATACCATCAGGCTGGATATCGAAGGCATGAAAAAACTTCTGTATAAACTGCCTGTGATAAGGAAAGAAATATTGGGAGAACCGGATGTGGTACAATACCCGGATTAGAATAAATTATTAGCTGCCTGTTATTGATAGAAAATTTATGAAAAAAATTGGAATTACAGGGCAAAGTGGCTTTATTGGTAAACATTTGTTCAATACGCTGGGCTTATTTCCCGGCAAATTCGAAACAATTGGTTTCAATAATTTTTTTTTTGAAAAGGAAGATATACTTGATGCCTTTGTTGCAAAATGTGATGTAATCGTACATTTGGCTGGTGTGAACCGGCATAATGAACCGGATGTAATTTATAACACTAATGTAGATTTGACAAAAAAACTGATTTCATCCTTTAAAAGAACAAATAGTAAAGCACATATTATTTTTTCATCCTCTACACAGGAAGATAAAGATAATATGTATGGTAAATCGAAGAAAGAAGCACGGGCTTTGTTGAATGATTGGGCGAATGACAATAATGGTTCGTTTACTGGCATGATTATCCCTAATGTATTTGGGTCTTTTGGAAATCCATACTACAATTCGGTAGTTGCTACTTTTTGCCACCAGCTTACAAATGGAGAGGCTACGAAAATTGATGTGGATGGGGAATTGAAGCTGATTTATGTTGGGGAACTAGTAGGTGAAATGATCAGAGTAATTAATGAAAAGAGAGCCGTATTCAGTTATGAAGTACCGCACACATCTGTAGTAAAAGTATCTGAAATTTTAAAATTGCTGGAAGGGTACAAAATTGATTATCTGCAGAGCGGTATTATCCCGGCTATCAATAATACTTTTGAATTAAACCTTTTCAATACATTTAGAAGTTACATTGATGTAAAGAAAAGATATCCTATAAAATTTGCCAATTATAGTGATGTAAGAGGTTCTTTCTCAGAGATTATCCGTCTGAATATTGGCGGACAGGTTTCCTTTTCTACAACTTTCCCCGGCACCACCAGGGGAAATCATTTTCATACCCGCAAAATAGAACGCTTTGCCGTAATTAAAGGTAAAGCTTTAATACAATTGCGTAGAATTAGTACGGATGAAGTGATGGATTTTTATCTTTCAGGTGATGAACCATCTTATGTGGATATGCCGATCTGGTATACTCATAATATCAAAAACATAGGTAATGATGAACTGTACACTATTTTCTGGATAAATGAGTTCTATAATAGCGAGGATCCCGATACGTATTTCGAAACGGTTTGATCTGAGCCGGTTATCATTTCATTAAATCTAAATGATCTTTAAAATAATCGCTTATGATTTCAAAACTAAAGGTAATGACAATTGTAGGCACTAGGCCGGAAATCATTCGATTGTCGCGTGTGATAGCCAAGCTTGACGAATCGCAGGCAATTGAACATACCCTTGTTCATACCGGGCAGAATTACGATTATGAATTAAACCAAATTTTTTTTGATGACTTAAAGATCCGTAAACCAGATTATTTTCTGGATGCAGCAGGTGCTACGGCGATTGAAACTATCGGGCAGATATTAATTAAGATAGACCCGTTACTGGAAAAAAAGCAACCAGATGCCTTTTTAATATTAGGCGATACGAATAGTTGCTTATGTGCGTTATCCGCCAAAAAAAGGCATATACCCATTTTTCATATGGAAGCCGGTAATCGCTGTTTTGATCAAAGGGTTCCGGAAGAAACCAACCGCAAAATTGTTGATCATATTTCTGATATAAATCTCACATACAGTAGTATTGCGCGTGAATATCTTTTACGCGAAGGGATTCCTGCAGACAGGATCATCAAAACAGGGTCTCCCATGTTCGAGGTTCTGCAGCATTACCTGCCGGATATTTCTGCTTCTGATGTGTTAACGCGCCTTAATTTAACGGAGCAGAAATATTTTGTGGTATCTTCGCATCGGGAAGAAAATATCAATAATGAACAGAATTTTAATGGGTTAATTAAAAGCCTCAATTTCATTGCTGACAAATATAACTTCCCTGTTATTGTAAGCACTCATCCCCGTACCAGGAAAAAAATTGAATCCAATAAGGTACAGGTACATCCTGGGATTCGGTTTTTAAAACCATTGGGTTTCAATGATTACAATGCCCTGCAAATGAAATCTTTTGCAGTATTATCAGATAGTGGAACTATTTCCGAAGAATCATCTATCTTGAATTTTCGGGCTTTGAATATCAGGGATGCACATGAGCGTCCGGAAGCGATGGAAGAAACTGCAGTAATGATGGTTGGCCTTGATCCAGATCGAATCCTAAGGGGATTGATACAACTGGAAAACCAGCATGTAGGAAATGAACGTTCATTCCGTCTTGTGCAGGATTATTCAATGCCTGATGTGGCAGATAAAGTAGTAAGAATTATCCTTTCCTATACTAACTACGTGAAAAGGGTAGTGTGGTCTGAATAAAGAAATTCATTTTACAGGAATAGGGTTAGCGAAAAGTATCAAAGGGCTAAAATTCAAAACTATCTAAATCAGTTGATGGTTCCCAAAAACAAGTTTTTTTTGCGCCAATTTATTTTTTTAATAAATTTATACTTCGCTTTTGAATTTAGCTAATTAATGAGAATTTTAATTGTTAGTCAATATTTCTGGCCTGAAAGTTTTACTATAAACCATTTAGCAAGTACACTAAGAGATCAGGGGCATGATATAGTTGTAGTAACAGGTAAGCCTAATTATCCCGATGGTAAAATTTTTGAAGGATATCGTTCAAGTGGGATTAATAAGGAGATTTATGACCGGGATATTGAGCTTTTTAGGGTGCCATTGCGCCCACGTGGTAAAAGTGGTGCTTTGAATTTATTGAGAAATTATTTTTCATTTGTTTGGTCTGGAATAAGATGGTTCCCTTTTTTACTCAAAGGTTATGAATTTGATGCCATATTAGTTTTTGCGGGTTCGCCTAATGTAGCTATTCCCGCGCTTCCTTTGAAATGGATTAAGAAAGCACATTTGGCACTTTGGATACTTGATCTATGGCCAGAGAGTTTAGCGGCAACAGGATTTATACGGAACCGCTTCATTTTAAGGTTAGTGGCAGTTTTGGTAAAATGGACATATTATTGTGCAGATACTATCCTGGTCCAGTCAAAAGCTTTCTTAGTACCTGTTTCTTGTCTTACCAGCCCAGATAAGGTGGTGTATTATGCAAATTCAGTTGACATTTCCAAACACGATGAAAAAAATGACAGTTCCGTACCTTCAGAATTATTGGAAGTACTAAAATCTCATTTTTGTATTGTGTTTACAGGCAATATAGGTACTGCACAATCTATAGATACTCTTGTAAATGCCGCATCTTATTTAAAAGATCTTTCGAATGTAAGGATTGTACTCGTAGGTAGTGGCAGTATGTCGAACTGGGTAAACGAGAAAAAAGATAAGTTGAAACTCAACAACCTAATAGTGGCAGGGCGATTCCCAATGAGTGCGATGCCGATAATATTTGAACATTCAGCAGGACTTGTTGCGACACTAAAGAATGAAGAAATTTTTTCATGCACAATACCAGGCAAAATACAATCCTACCTGGCAGCTGGTCGTCCTATTATCGCTGCAATAAATGGTGAGGGGGCACGGATAGTGACTGAATCAGGTGCTGGACTTACATGTACTGCTGAAGATTCCTTGTCACTTGCAAATTGTGTCAGAATTTTGTACGCCATGTCTGAAGAAGACCGTATACAAATGGGTGTATTGGGCAAACGTTATTTCCTCCAAAATTTCGAAATAAAACAACAGGCTTCCCGCCTTGTTGAAATTTTGGAACAGCGGATTAAGGTTGATCATAGTATTCAGTGCTGACAAATTATTTTTTAAAATGAAAAATTTTATTCTATTACAAGAATTGTATACAAAAATTATATTATTTATTATTATTGTTACTTCAACCTCTGTTATAACTTATTTTTATCGGCAATTTGCTGTCAAACGGGGGATTATTGCGAAGATTAGTTCCAGATCTCTTCATGATAAAATTATTCCCAGAGGCGGAGGTATTGTTTTTGGTTTCTTATTCCCCGTTCTTATTTTCGGCTTATGGCTATTAAATGCTTACCCCACCTGGCTAATGCTATCAGTCGGTTTAGGTGGTTTCGCTGCGGCTTTAATCGGTTTTGTTGATGATATTTACGAAATCACAGCATTAAAAAAACTTCTATTACACTTTTGTATCTCACTGTATTTTTTTATTATTTTTTTTAGTTTTCATCCATTTCCTGTTCCAATAGCTACAAACTTTTTTTTATTTGTAATTATGGCGGGAGTTTGGCTTTTTACACCAATATGGTCTATTAACACATTAAATTTTATAGATGGGATTGACGGTCTGGCAATCAGCGCATCTATTTTCGCATCAATTACTATCATTATTGTCCTTGCCTTAACCGGAGGGGATATGGTATTGATTCTTACATTTTCTCTTCTTGCTGCAACATGTTTAGGTTTTGCCTTCTTCAACATGCCATCTGCCAGTATATTTATGGGTGATTCGGGTAGTATATTTCTTGGATATGTTGTGGGCTGTTCAGTTCTGATAACGGTTTATCTTGAGCAGGTAAGTATGTGGACATGGATTACGACGTTAAGTTACTTTTTTGCAGATACTATTACTACTAACATTTCGAGAATATTTCTTGTTAAAAAATGGTATGGAGTTCATAGAAGCCATGCCTATCAAAATATAGCAAGAATTATAAAGAGCCATGCGAAAGTTACTTATGGTATATTATTGTATTGTTTTTTATGGTCTATGCCGTTGGCAATATGGTCGGCCCTTGAACCTAAATGGGCTTCTGTAGCTGCTATTTTTGCTATTACTCCCGCGGTTGTCTTTTCCTTGCGATATGGACCACGGTTGTCAAGTGAATAATAATTGCATCAGCGGATAATGATTATCACATAGTTTTTAAAATAAAAGTAAAAAATGTCGGAAATTAAAGTGGTGGTATGGGGACTCGGACCGCACGCAATAAAAAACATTTTACCTGCGGTTAAAGACTGTCCTGGAATGAAGCTGTATGGCGTTTGTTCCAGAAATAATGATATGGTTTCAAAGGTAACTAAAGAGTATGGATGTTCAGGTTGGAATACGTCTTTTGAAATGTTAAAAGATAACAATGTAGATGTTGTATATTTAGCAACACCAACTGGCTTACATTTTAAACACGGAAGGGAAATTTTACTAGCATCTAAACACTTTTGGTGTGAAAAACCACTTGCTCAGAGTCTTATTCAAGTTGAGGGTATTCTGGATGTATCTCATAAACAAAATGTGACTGTAGCCGAGGGTTTTATGTATTTGTATCATCCTCAATTTTTGCATCTCCAACAAATTTTAAAGTCGGGAAAGTTGGGAAAGATTAATAATATAAATTGCCGTTTTGGAATTCCACCTCTTGACCGGCCTGGTTTTCGTAATAACCCTGATTTAGGTGGCGGAGCTTTCCTGGATGTGGGATCTTATCTTATTTCTGCTATTTCATCGCTGCTTATTGAATCAGATATTGATGTGCTTTTCTCGAATATTAAATTTTCCGGTAATTTACTAGTTGACACTTTTGGATGTGCTGTGTTAAGTATAGCTAATGAGACTTATATTACACTTGAATGGTCAACAAACAATTCCTACAGAAATGAGATTGACATTTGGGGAAGTAAGGGTTCTGTCTCTACAACCCGGATTTTCTCAAAACCTTATGATTATGTGCCGTATTTTAAATTTTCTGATCTTCACGGAAATGAAAACAGTGAGATGGGGAAATCAGCTAACCATTTTCTGGAAATGTTCAGATCATTTCGGGATATTATCTTTGATTCAAAAAAAGCAGAAAAAGAAAGATTCATGATTTTAAGACGTGCAAGACTTATGAATAAAATTCAAAGCTCTAACAGTGAAGCCTAATATGAAAACTATTTGTTGTAATAAATAATTTTTTAAATTGTAAAAAAATATAAACTATGGAACAATGGCAAAATGTAGATTTAGATGATAGTTCGATGTGGCCTAAAGAATGTAAAATAGAGCTTCAGCAAGATCATTCAGATGATAGGGGATCTATACAGTCTTTAGTAAATTTCCCGGTAAAAAACATTTCCTTGATCACCTCTGTTAAAGGATCAGTCCGTTCCAATCATTATCATTTAACAGATTGGCACTACATGTATGTGTTATCAGGTTCCTTCGACTATTATTATCGCCCCACTGGTAGTGACTCGGAATTAACTGTCGCTCGGTTTAAAGCCGGTGAAATGGTGTTTACTCCTCCAATGGAAGATCATGCAACAGTATTTCTGGAGGACACTCAATTAGTAGTAATGAGCAGGCATCCAAGGGGTAGTCAAGAGGTGTATGAAGCAGATGTAAAACGTGTAATTCTTATTGATCCCAATAATCCTCCTTTATGATGCAAGATGTATATTTACGATCAGATTGCCGTATGTGTGGTGGCAGGGAGTTGGAACGTGTAATGACCCTCACTTCAACACCCCCGGGAAATAATTTTTTAAAAAAGGAAGAGATTGGTAATGAGGAAGTAAGCTATCCACTTGACCTTTATTTTTGTAATAATTGTTATCACATTCAATTGGGGCATGTAGTTGATCCAAAAATTCTTTACCAAAACAGTTATTCTTATCTCACAGGTACTTCTGCATATTTTGTTAAACATCTTCGCGATTACGCAGCAGATATGGCACGCCGATTTGAACTTAAACCTGGGATGTTTGTAGCGGATATTGGGTCTAATGACGGAACCTGTCTTCGGGGTTTTCAGGAACTTGGAATGAATGTGTTGGGGGTGGATCCTGCAACGGAAATTGCTCAGAATGCTACCAATGCAGGAATTGAAACAATTGCCGACTTTTTTTCTTATAATTTAAGTGTAAAGCTTAAAGAGAAATATGGACCGGTGCAGTTTATCACTTCTCATAACGCATGTGCCCATATTGATCAACTGGATGACGTAATCCGGGGTGTTTCACATTGGCTTGACGATAATGGTGTTTTTGTTTTAGAAGTAGGATACTTTGTTGATGTATACTCAAATCTGTTCTTTGATACTATTTATCATGAGCATGTAGATTTTCATACAGTTGGGCCTTTCAAAAAACTATTTGAACGCACGGGAATGGAATTGATTGCTGTTGAACGCATAAGTCCCCAGGGAGGATCGATCCGAGTGATGGCTCAGAAAATTGGCGGCCCTCATCAAATTGATAACTCCGTAGCCGAATTACTAAAACTTGAAAGCGATCTTCATTTTGATAAGGCTGCAACCTTTGCCGATTTTGGTAAAAAAATTGATTCTTTAGGAAAACTTTTACGAACACTTATTCAATCACTTAAAGCCAATGGGGAATCTATAGCTGCCTATGGTGCCCCAACAAAAGCTACTACATTATTAACCCATTTTGGGATCGGGGCGGAGTCAATTGATTTTACTGTAGAAGACAATCTTTTAAAACAAGGCTTGTATATGCCATTATCGCATATTCCTGTTCTACCTACAGAAGAACTATATAAACAGCAGCCTGATTATGTGTTAATTTTAGCATGGAACTTTGCTAAGCCTATCATGGAAATGCACAATAAATATGCTGAAAATGGCGGGCGTTTTATTCTTCCGATGCCCATTCCTAAAATCATTTGATTATATAATATGAAAAAAAGAGTTTTAATAGTTGCTCCACACCCGGATGATGAGACGCTTGGTGCCGGTGGAACTGCAGCAAAATTTATTTCACAGGGACATGAGGTTTCGGTACTTATCATTTCAGGTCATTTACCGCCTTTGTACAAATACGAAGCATATGAAAAAACAGTAAATGAGGCAGAAATGGCTTTCAAAATAATAGGGATTTCAAGTTATAAATTCCTGGAATTGCCGGCAACCCTGATAGGCAATGAACCAGTACATATTCTTAATAAAAAGATTAGTGATGTAATGGAGGAAATAAGTCCCAATATAGTTCTCTGTTGTTATCCTGATCGCCATATTGATCACAGGGTAGTTTTTGACAGTGTAATGGTTGCTACAAGACCCATTGGATTTGGTAAAAATATTGAAATTCTCGCTGCCTATGAAACCCTTTCAGAAACTCATTGGAATGCGGCGCATATTGAGCCAAATTTCATGCCTAATTGGGTAGTGGATATATCTGAGTTTATGGATAAAAAACTTAAGGCTTTAAATTGTTATAAATCACAGATACCGGAATTTCCTGGTTCTAGATCTATTCAAGCTGTCGAAGCTTTGGCAAAGTTTCGAGGGACTCAAGCTGGATTTGCTTTTGGAGAAGCTTTTCAAATTATTCGTATGAAGAGCTAGTGACTATTTTTTAAAGCATATCAAGATCGCTGTAGATCCTAATTTTGTAAGACGACATCAAAATTTAAATAAACGGTAATTTTATTAAATTTACTCAACAACTCACATTAAAGCCGCCGCATAAAGAACCCCAAATGTAGTCAATACTAAAAGACATTTTCCAACGGATAGTAACGGATAGTAAGCAGCCGAGTCATATCATCCTTATAATACTTTGCTACATGTTTTATTTTGCATTTAGACAGTGGTGTAAGTTGCATAGATTTATGGCAGTAGAGAATAGGAATTGAGTAAATCTGCTAAATTATTGTCGGCGTATTAAAAAAAATTGGTTTCAAAAATTGATTTAGCTACTTCAGGAAATTCTCCACTTTTTGTATGATTTTTCGGGAATTTAGTATTGTAAGTTCTATAAAATCATAAGTTTAGCTGTGAATTTTCCGGAATTTCACTTTAAAAATGGGTGGTAGCATTATCTTTTTATTCACTTTGTTTGAAGTGATGCTTACATCCATTGAGTTGTATTTTACAAATTTTGATAAAGTTTAGTTGAATTTACAACTTTCATAATGTTTAAAAAAAATGCATATTTTATTCTTTTGGGAGTATTTTCAATTCTAATACTATACTTTCCTATTTTCATTTCAGGCGAGAATTCTTATATTTTAATACCAGATGTTCTTAATTGTGAGTTTGTTTGGTTACATGTCTTAAAAATTACTCATAATTTATTTGAATTTAACGGTAACGTTCCGATAGAAAATTTTATGAACGGATTACCGAGGAAATATATTCAGTCAGAATTCGATTTTAAAAGAGTTTTTTTCTATATTTTGCCCTCCTTTTGGGCATATATAGGATCTTCGATCATAGTTAGAATAATTGGCTTTATTGGAATGTATTTAATTATAAGAGATCATATAACAATACAAAATAAAAAAATTGTTTTTCTAATTTGTTTGTGTTTTTCCCTTGTTCCGTGTTACACGATTTATGGATTAAGTGTTTTGGGGCAACCAATTTTGTTGTGGGCATTTATTAATTTAATTAAGAACGAAAGAAAACTATTAAGTTTCTTACTGATCTTATTTTTTCCATTTTACTCTCATATAGCTTTGATAGGACCATTTATATTAGGTGGCCTAACTTTATTCGGGTTCTATAATATTTTTTTTCAGGATAAAAAGCTAAACAAATATTATTGGATTGGGATATTAATTCTATTATGCAGTTTTATATTAGCAAATATTAATTTAATATTAACTTATTTCGGTGGAGAATTGTCAAATAGATCCATAAGGATAGTTTCTGGCAGACTTCCGACCTTTAAGGGGTATATATATTCAATATTCAGAACAGTGGTTTTTGGAAATGCACATCCTGCTAATTTAATTGCTTTACCAATTATCGGGCTTTTCCTGTATGCAGTAATAGTCAATAAACTTAGATCAAGATTAATTACTGTACTATGGGTTATTATTATACTAAGTTCAATACTGTTTGCTAATATGGGGATATTCAATTATTATTTATCTGATTACTTCAAACTTCTTAAATCGTTTGATTTTGGACGAGTCATCTTTTTAAATCCAATGATTTTTTTTATAATTTTAATATTAATTATTACTCAAAATAGAATTAAAAGTAAAATAGTATATCTCACCCTTATAATACAGCTATCTTTAAATATACTTAGCTGTCCGGAAATCAGTTACAATATATTTGGTAATATTATTTCCCAAAACATTTTAGATGATATAGTAGATATAAATAGGCCAGCATTTAGATTATATCATTCAATAGACCCTGACTTTAAGAAAGATTATGTGGAAAGAATGGATACTACGCAAGATCAAATTATATCGTACAAATCTTTTTTTTCAGAAAACTTATTTAAAAAAATAGATAATTATATTAATATTCCAAAACAAAATTATAGAGTAGTGAGCGTAGGGCTGGCTCCAAGCATATCCCAATTTAATGGCTTTTATACCCTCGATGGCGATTTTGATATTTATCCGGCTACATATTATAGATTATTTGGAAAAATAATAGAAGATGAAATTAAAAAAAATGAATTTATAAAGTGGAGTTATGATTATGGAGGATTTCAGACTTTTATCTATAGTTCGGAACTAGTCGACAAATATTTTAATAGTTCTATGAAATTTGAAAATACTCAAATTAATAATCTCTCCATAAATATAGAACAACTTAAATCAATGGGTGGGAAATATATCTTTTCCGCTGTTCCGATTAATAATTATTCGAAGCTTAAACTTAATTTTGAAAAAATGTTTACCGATAGTACTTCAGCCTTTAATATTTATCTTTACAGCCTTTAAAATCTACGGTGTAACTATAACTTTAAATAAATAATTAATGATATTTTCTCATCAGTGTACGGTAAAAATAGTAGCCCTAAAACAAAACAAATTATCATTATCGTCTGAGTTGTGCTAAATTCTTTAATATGGAATTTTGATCTGATATATACTTAACCTGCAATGAAATTTTCTTTAATTATCCCATGCTACAATGAGGCTGCAAATTTGGCTTTACTACTGGATCGTTGTCAAATTGTTGCCCAACATCCTGACTGCGAAGTTATACTGGTTGATAATGGATCTATTGATAATAGTAAAGAAGTTTTGAATCAATTATTACCAAGATATCCTTCCTGTAGAACTGTGCATGTTAAAATTAACACAGGATACGGCTTTGGAATTTTAGAGGGGCTTAGGGCTGCCAAAGGGGATATTTTAGGGTGGACACATGCCGATATGCAGACAGATCCACAGGATGCATTAACAGGATTGAAAATATTTGAACAATTTGGATCAAATATTTTAGTTAAGGGAAAACGTTATGGACGTCCGTTAGGAGATGTTTTTTTTACCGTCTGTATGAGCATTTTCGAAACAGGTTTACTGGGAAAGCCTATGTGGGACATTAATGCCCAACCTACCATGTTTACAAGAAATTTTTTTGAAACCTGGGTAAACCCGCCGAAGGATTTTTCATTAGATATATTTGTATATTATACGGCGCTGAATCAGGGGTTAAAAGTTCATAGATTCAATGTTCTTTTTACTAAACGGGTACATGGAGTATCGCATTGGAATATTAATTGGGCGGCTAAGCTAAAATTCATACAACGCACATTGAATTTTAGCCTTCAGCTACGAAAATCAATTCTAAAATGAAGCTAATCCAGCATAGTCGGAATACGATCAGTGAATTAAAAAAAACTCCGATCGAATATGGTATTGAAGTTGACATACGAAGTGAGGCGGGTAAATTAATTACGCATCACGATCCGTTTAAAATTGGTGAACAGTTTGAGAAATGGTTAAATGTGTATAAGCATGGCACACTCATATTAAACGTGAAAGAGGAAGGCCTGGAGGACAAGATACTGGCGCTGATGAATGAATATAATATAGAAGATTATTTTTTCCTGGATCAATCCTTTCCGTTTTTAATAAAATGGTCCAATGCCGGAATGCATAAAAGTGCTGTGCGTGTTTCTGAATTTGAATCAGTTGAAAATGCTTTATTGCTCAAAGGAAAAGTGGATTGGGTTTGGGTAGATTGTTTTACTCGTTTTCCCCTAAATCAGCAAGACATCAAAATTTTACAGGATGCCGGGTTTAAATTATGTATCGTTTCCCCGGAACTCCAGGGGCACCCCATTTTATGGATTAATGATTTCACTGCATCAATGAAGGGTTTCAAAATTGATGCAGTATGTACCAAAAGACCTGAACTTTGGAAGTAAATAATTTATCTGAAATTGTTTTACAGAGAATAGACCTTGTTTTGTTGGATCTAGATAATACTTTATATGAATACAATAGTTGCCATGAAAAAGCACTTGCGGCTGTTATTGATAAGGCTAGTATACACTTCAGGATAGAAAGAGGACACATCTTAGAACTTTATATGAAATATAGGGAAATGGTGTATCAGAGGCACAGGGTAACAGCAGCCTCGCATTCAAGGTTATTTTATCTGCAGGCGATGATCGAAGAACTATGTAATACTACAGATATTGAATGGGTAAACTTGTTATATAATTTATATTGGGATGTCTTTATTGATGAAATGACACTATTTGATGACGCCATTTTTTTTTTACATAAATGTTTAGCAGAAAAAATACCTATAGTACTTGTGACTGATATGATCGCTGAGGTGCAATTCAAAAAAGTAATGAAGTTAAAGATTGGGAAATATCTGAAGTTTATTGTAACAAGCGAAGAAGCTGGAGTCGAAAAACCACATCCATTTATTTTCGAATTGGCTATAAGCAAATTAGATAGCCAAAATAAAAATATAAAAAAAATTGTTGTTATTGGTGATGATAAATGGAAAGATGTATACAGTTCTCCTCTCTATGAAGTTGACTTATATCATAGAGTAGAGAACTGAGTTATCAATTTTATAGAAGTTAATCATGAGAATTTGTGGTCTGCTAATTGTGCTACCCAAATCTCTCACCTATGGTGTAATTCTTTTTGAAAAAAAAATCCTTTCTTCTCTACTGGAATAGCAGTTTTTGTGACTTGTTTCTTATAATAAACTCAGGAGAGGTTGCAATACAAAGATAAGTTGTACTTAAGAAAAAGGGGAGATTACACTAACTCTTTTATTTTTTTTTCTTTGGCTGCTACTTTTTGGGAATAGTGATTCATGGAGGATGCGAGAGTATATACAATTTGATGATGAATAAATATATTAGTACATCTTCTCAGTGGGAAATATTTCTCCATTTGATACGTAGAAATAAAAGCTTTCAAATTGGTCTTTTATTAAAACTGGTATTAGCGCTATTTTTTGCTTCACCATATTTAGCTGAGCTTTTCATTCCTTTTATAAAAACTGCTGTAAGTGGAGGCTTTCTAAATATATATAAGGATTATTATGCGATAAATCAGATTGCTTTCCCTTATCCTCCTTTAATGTTCTATATTTTGTTTGTTCCTGTGTGGATAGAGTCGTTACTAACAGGCTTAAATCAAACGATATCATTTGCAGACCTTTTTTTTATAAAACTTCCCCTACTGTTTGGCGATATTATCATTCTGGTAATATTAATCAAGTGGCTTAATAATATTAAAAGCGTACTTAAATGGTATTGGTTTAATCCAATTGTTATATACGTTTCTTATATACATGGCCAATTAGATATAATTCCAACTGCCCTACTCTGCCTTTCTTTATATTTTCTTTTTGTTAACCGGTTATGGTTATTTCTGTTTTTTCTGGCATTTGCCTGTGCCACTAAATTTCATGTAATTATTACCATACCATTATTGCTTGTTTTTTTAGTTAAAACTAAAAAAGTTGATATTCGATATTTACTGATGGGGTCTGTGGTTTTTATTACCCTGTTATTTTTGTTGAATTCGCCTTATATTTTTCAGAATGCATTTGTTAAAATGGTTTACCAGAATGCTGAGCAGGGTAAAGCATTAAGATCCTCTCTCAGTATATTTGATGGCTATTACATTATACTTATTCCTGCATTCTATATGGTCATACTTTATCTAATTATGGATTTCAGTTTTATTAATAAGGATATTTTGCTGATCTTTCTAGCTTTGAGTTTTGGGATTATTACTCTATTCATTGTTCCTGGGCAAGGTTGGTATATGTGGAACATGCCTTTCTTGGTTTATTTTATTATCCGCTTTCAATTTAAAGCTAGTGTATTGTTCGTTTTATTTAACCTGGCTTATTTTTTATTTTTTATAATCTATTCTAAATCAGATTTTCCGCTTGTAGCACAGTATATTAATCCGCAATTGAGATTTGCAGATAATGTATATGCTTTTCTTTTAAAACATAGGTTGAATGCTGATATCCTTGTGCAGCTTAGTTTTACATTTCTGCAAACCTCACTATTGTTATTATGCGCCTCAATATTCAGAATAGGAGTGCTTAAAATTAGGGGGCAAAAAATTTACTTCAAACCATACCTTGTGGGAATATGCGGTGATTCAGGTACTGGTAAAAGCACATTGTCTGATATCTTACAGGATCTTTTTGGAGATAGGAATACCTTAATTATAAAAGGGGATGATATGCACAGGTGGGAAAGAGGTAATGAAAAATGGACCGTATTCACACATTTGAATCCAAAAGCAAACTGGCTGCATAGGGATCTTTCTCACTTAATTGATCTGAAAGTAGGTAAGAAAATTTTTCGAAAGCATTATGATCATGAAACAGGTAAATTTACTGACGAGAAAGTTGTAGACCCAAATAAAATTATTGTGTACGAAGGGCTGCATACTTTTTATTTGAAGGAAGCCAGCAGAATATATGATTTAAAAATATTCATGAAACCTTCTGAAGAATTGAGGCGATATTGGAAAGTAACACGTGATGTATATCATAGGGGATATACGAAGGAGAAAGTGATAGAGGCGATTGAAACAAGAATGTTGGACTCAGTAAATCATATTCTTGATCAGGAAGTTGAAGCTGATATCATTTTTTCTGTTGAAAATATCCATGAGATTGATTTTCATGATTTGTCGGATACTGTACAGGATACACAACTCAAAATTATCTGTTCCAACGATATTTATTTTGAACAATTATTAGATCAATTAAGAATCAAAACCGATTTGATCATAACTCATGAGATTAATCATATAAAGCAGGCAATAAGTATTTATGGCAAAGTGCATGCAGATCTTCTTCAGGAAATTGCTTCTAACCTGGGGCTTGATATTGAAGATCTAACTGGGTCGAACCCTATATGGAACCCGGAATATTTTGGACTCATGCAGATATTTATATTGTACCAGATTATGACGCAATTCAAAAGAAACGGAATGCTATTAAAAACAGATATACTATAAATGAATAGTTGTATGATTGATGAAATACGACGAATCACTGTCCCATATTCAAATACATGGGAACATGTTCAAGGGCCTGGGGGGAATACGTCTGTAAAGGGAAAAGGAACAATGCTTATCAAAGCCTCGGGATATACGTTTAAAAACATAGACAATGGTATTGGACTTGTGTGGGTAAATAATGATCTGGTGAAGGGAAAACTCGCTGAAAGATTAGAAGACAATTTGGCCGAAAGTATTCCCGCTAATGTTCTCGGTTCAATACCAGAGGGTCTGCGCCCATCCATGGAGTTTGAATTTCACGCAGTTCTGGGTAAATATGTGTTGCATACACATTCCATCTATGTTAATGTAGTTACTTGCTGTACAGATTCCAGTTCTATCCTAAATCACATATTTCCAGATACCCCCTTTGTTTTTGTACCATATATAAAGCCGGGCCACCCTTTAGCGTCATTTATTTATAAAAAAATTTTAGGTGGTGAAACAGCGAATATTTACTTTTTAAAAAACCATGGCATTATTGTTCATGCCGATTCGATTGAAGAAGTTGTTTCTCAATATAATTTTGTTCAGCAGTGTATCATTGACCATTTATCATTAAATAGTACACTTGACAATGCGCTCAATAATGATCTTTTTTTTAGTGAAATAAATAGTGGGTTTGAAAGGATGTCGATCAAAGATATTCGAGATTGTATTATTGTTCCTGATCAATCCATTTTCTTTCGTGACAAAATCTCAGATGTGAACTCATTAGCTGATGTATATTTTGATGTAGAAAAACAAAAAATTTCGATTAATGGTTCAGCGAAATTTATGGTAGCAGCCATATCTATGCTAAGAATGATTTACTATGTAATTAGTAATCATGAGCGTCTTTCACTAGTTAGTGAGTTTATTTCAAAAAGCGAGTTAGATCTGTTGCACCAACTTTCATCAGAAAAATTTAGAGGGGCTATATTATAAACTATAAACAATGCAGATAATTATCCCAATGTCAGGGGAAGGTTCAAGATTCAAAGCTGCTGGATACCAAACATCAAAACCACTTATCTGTGTCAATGGTAAGCCGATCATTGAATATGTTGTTGATCTGTTTCCGGGAGACCATGAATTTTTATTTATTTGCAGAGAAGATCATGCGGCAAAATATAATCTTGCTTCCTATTTACCTTCGTTGCGAAATAAGGTAACAGTGGTAACAATTGAGCCACATAAACTTGGCCCTGTTTATGCAGTATTTCAGGCTAAATCTTATATCAGGCACGAAACGCCAGTTCTACTTTCATATTGCGATTATTATATGGATTGGGATTTTAATGCTTTTATAGAACAAGTAACTCATAATAAAGAGGACGGTAGTGTTATTTGTTATACAGGTTTTCATCCACACCTTCTGCATGCTAAGAATGTTTATGCAGGGTGTCGTGTCGGTGCAAATAATGATCTTCTGGAAATCAGGGAAAAATATTCATTTGAACAAGATAAAATGAAAGGCCATCATTCGGTAGGGGCATATTATTTTAAAAGTGGACAATTGATGGAAGAATATTTTATATGTGCTATAAAAAAAAATATTACTTTGAATAGTGAGTTTTATGTTAGTATGGTATATAATCTTTTATTACAGGATGGCTTAAAAATAAATGTCTATGATGGGGTTCAACATTTTTGTCAATGGGGAACCCCCGAAGACCTTGAAGAATTTTTATATTGGTCCGACATTTTTGTAAAACACAAATATAAATGAGAATAATTATACCAATGGCAGGTAAGGGAGAACGTTTCTTAAAGAGAGGTTATAATGTGCCAAAGCCACTTATAAAAATAGGAACGGTGCCAATGGTTATCAAAGCTGTTTTGGATCTACCGGAGGCTACAAACCACACTTTTATAGTTTTGGAAAGTCATATAGAGGACTACCAAATTGATAATCATATCAAAACTTATATTCCAGATTCGACTTTTATTTCTTTGGCAGAAGTTACAGAAGGTCAGGCATGCACCTGTTTATTAGGGCTTGAATCTGTTGATGCTAATGAAGAGATCCTTATTGCAGCATGTGACAACGGGATGATGTTTGATCGGCTGGCTTTTGAGATGTTAAAACAAACTGCAGATGTAATTGTATTCACATTCAGAAACAATGTGACTGTTGTTGATAAACCGGAGCAATATGGTTGGGTAAAAGATTCAATTACCGGTAAAGTTGAAGTGGTGTCGGTTAAAAAGCCAATTAGTGAAAATCCAAAATTCGATCATGCTGTTGTTGGTACATTTTGGTTCAGACATAGTCGGATTTTTAAGGAGGCTGCCAATAAAATGATTTTAGATAATCGGAGAGTCAAAAATGAATTTTATGTAGATGAATGTATCAATGATGCAGTTGATTTAGGTTATAATGTTTCTTTATTTGAAATTGATAACTATATCTGCTGGGGAACACCAGATGATTATTCTACATATGTATATTGGGAGTCATTTTTTTCTCAGGTTCAATAATGGGGTAACTCATTGATACTTAATAATAAGATATATACAACTTGAAACGACTCCGGTTAATAATTGCTTTATTATGTTGATTCTTTAGCAAAATAGATTTACGCAACTTTATTTGTTTTTCTTCTCATATATACTATCTTTAGACTCCGATTTGAAGGCAAGTACCGGTTATTCACTGCTTATTAACCTAACTCAAATCTAGTAGTATGTTTAAGAAAATCAACATTGTTCCCAGGTGGATCATCTTTTTTATTGACCTGGGTATCTGCTCTTTCTCCTTATTTTTTACGTACCTGATACGCTATAACCTCAGTTTTGAGGCGATTAATACGCGCGATCTGAGCGGGAATATCCTGATCCTTGGCATTATTAATACCATTGTATTCGCCAATTTTAAAACGTATTCGGGTATTATCCGCTACACAGGCCTGCAGGATGCCCTGCGCATTTGTTATGCCATTATAGTAACGACTGTTGTACTGTTTTTCATCAGCCTGATTACTTCCAATTCTGGTGGGAGCCTTTCCTTCACCCCCGTTACCCTTATTATTAATGCGCTCTTTAGTTTTGTGTTCCTGATCTCTTACCGGGTAATGGTAAAATATATATTTACCTACCTGCGTAATTACAATATGGACCGCAAAAATGTAATCATCTATGGGGCGGGCGAAGCCGGTTTTGCCACCAAAAGGGTATTGGAGCATGATCATACGTCTAATATTACGGTAGTGGCTTTTATTGATGAGGATATGCGCAAAGTGGGTAAAGTAGTAGACGGGGTAAAAATTCACCATACACTGGATCTACAGGAGATTTCATTAACGCAGAAAATAGATGAGATCATCATCGCCGCTTTTCACCTGGCTCCCAGCAAAAAAAATGAACTGGTTGATTTTTGCCTGGATCATGACATCAAAGTACTGAATGTACCCCCCATAGATACCTGGATCAATGGCCGGTTTTCGGCCCGGCAGTTACGGAGTATTAAAATTGAAAACTTACTGGAAAGAGAACCCATCAAGATCAATAATGCTGAGATAGCGGCCCAGGTTAAGAATAAACGGATATTGGTTACCGGCGCCGCCGGCTCTATCGGCAGTGAAATAGTGCGGCAACTGCTCCCTTTTCATCCGCATACCATCATCCTCTGCGACCAGGCCGAAACACCCCTGCACCAGTTAGAGATGGAGCTTTGTGAGGTTAAAACAGATACTTCTATCGTTTGTTTTTTGGGTGATATCCGTAATGAAGACAGGATGAATGAACTCTTCTCCCTGTTCGAACCGCATTATGTGTACCATGCCGCCGCTTACAAACATGTGCCCATGATGGAGCTATGCCCCAAAGAAGCCATCCTTACCAATGTAAACGGCACCCGGATTATTGCCGATATGGCGGTAAAATACAAAGTACAACGCTTTGTAATGGTATCTACCGATAAAGCCGTAAACCCTACCAATGTAATGGGCGCCTCTAAACGCCTGGCCGAAGCGTATGTGCAGTCATTACACCACCAGGCTACAGAACAGGCGCTTGCCGGCGCTACCGCCAATGGAGACGGAAACAAAACAGCGCCCATTAAATTTATTACTACCCGCTTTGGTAATGTACTCGGCTCGAATGGCTCTGTGATCAACCGCTTTAAAGAACAAATAGAAAAAGGCGGCCCCGTTACCGTTACCCACCCCAATATTACCCGCTTTTTTATGACCATCCCCGAAGCCTGCCAACTGGTTCTTGAAGCCGGCTCAATGGGTAAGGGGGGGGAGATATTTGTATTTGATATGGGCAAACCGGTTGCTATTGTAGACCTGGCCAAAAAAATGATACGCCTCTACGGGCTATTGCCCGGCATTGACATAGAAATCAAATACTCCGGCCTGCGCCCCGGGGAGAAACTGTACGAAGAACTTTTAATGGATTCTGAGAATACCTTACCTACCTACCACGAAAAAATAATGATCGCCAAAGTGCGCCGTACAGAAATAACGGAACTCCAGCGCGAATTCAATATCCTTGTACAGATGGCCACACAAAAGCAAAATAATATGGAACTGGTTGCTAAAATGAAGGAACTGGTTCCGGAGTTTATCAGCAATAATTCTGTGTTTGAGAGTTTGGATGGAGAGAAGGCGGGGATTGATAATGTGATTTCGATTTCGAGGGTTAGCTGAGTACCGCAACGGCCCGCCAGGGGCGTTCATCAAGCCCCCGCCAGGGGCGTTCAAAAGCCCCCGATAGGGGCGTTCAAGCCCCTGCCAGGGGCGTCTTTGCGAGGAAACGAAGCAATCTGTGGGATGTGTTATCAGTGGGATTGAATAGTGGAGGATGGTTGCTATTTTTCGATTACGCTATTAGGCGAGACACAGTTTGCTTCGCGTTGCTCGCAAGGGACGTTGATTAATAGCAGTTACGCTATTTACTTTTTTGTCTTGATACAAAAAAGTAACAAAAAAAATCAAGGCTGCTGAAAAAAAACTAAAATTTACTGCATTACGCTAAAAACAACGAAGTCTAAAGCCAGGCGTAATAACAGTGATTAAGCAAATATGCCCTTCAACTTTTTTTCAGAACCAGGCATCGTTCTTTTCTTAACGCTCCATTCCGTAAATTTCTTAACGCTTTTTTTCAGAGGCCGGTTAAGGAAGAGTTAAGAGATTTTCATGTGTGCATCTTTTTTTACTTTTTATTTTTCACTTTTTACTTTTATCTTCTCACGATTGACGACCCACGTTTCACTATAACCCCTGCCATGCCAATCAGCCTGCCGGCTATTTCATCAAACATCAGTACCTGTGGACGGGCCTCTATTTGTTCGGTGCCGGGCGAATGCCACGGCAGACAAAATGATGCGCAGCACATTTTGGCAGATCAAATAGCAGCCCGGGAACAGGTACGGGGCCCAGCGGCCGGGAGCGAAAAGGGGTCTCGTATTATAGAGGTTTACATAAAAGCAATCTGTGGGATGTGTTATTGGCGGGATTGAATGGTGGAGGAGGGTATTATTTTTCGGTTATGCTATTATGCGAGGCACAGTTTGCTTTGCTTCGTACCTCGCAACTCCTCGCAATGACGTCGTTTTGCTTCGCAAAGACGTCGCGTTGCGATGCAATGACGGTGCTTCGCTTTGCTCGCGATGACGTTGATTAATAGCAGCCCACAAGTACGGGGCCCAGCGGCCGGGAGCGCAATATAAATTACAAAAAGTGTATGCTTATAGCATTTATAAGTACATAAAAATGTTATTAAACACATAAATTGTAATATATTTGTATAGTTGCCTTGTAAAACGACTAATTCTCATGATTAGAGATGCCTATCAAATATTACTGAACTGGAAAAATCAAACTGGTAGAAAGCCCTTAATTATTCAGGGAGCCAGACAGGTGGGTAAAACATGGTTGATGAAGGAATTTGGCCGTAATGAATATAGCCAAACAGCCTATTTTAATTTTGAGAGTACGAAAGAACTGCAAGCGATATTTATGCAAGGGTATCATACGCAGCAAATCCTTTCCGCTTTGAATATTTTGGCAGGCTTTCAGATTCGACCCGGCGAAACCTTGATTATTCTTGATGAGATTCAAGCCTGTCCCGAAGCAATAACCGCTTTAAAATATTTTCAGGAAGACAGCCCCGATTATTCCATTTTTGCTGCCGGCTCATTATTAGGCGTGGCCATACACCAGGGTGTTTCTTTTCCGGTTGGTAAGGTTGAATTCATGACTTTGCATCCACTTAGCTTTCATGAATTTTTGAACGCCATGGGGAAAGGTGATTTATGGGATGCTTTACAAAAGGGTGATACCGGATTGGTAGAAATTTTTAGCGTACAATATACAGGGTTACTGAAGCAATATTATTTTATTGGGGGAATGCCTGAAGTGGTAAATAACTTTGTGGAAAATAAGGATTACAACAAGGTCAGGGCCATTCAAGAAAATATAATAAACGCCTATGAAAACGATTTCTCCAAACATGCGCCAATTGCGCAGTTGCCACGTATTAGAATGATATGGCAATCTATTGTGGGACAATTGGCGAAAGAAAATTCAAAATTTATTTATAACGTGCTTCGTAGTGGGGCACGTGCTAAGGACTTTGAGTTAGCGATCGAATGGTTGAAAGATGCCGGCCTTATCCATAAAGTAAACAGAATTAACAAACCGGGTTTCCCGATTGATGTGTATGCAGACTGGTCGGATTTTAAAATCTACCTTAGTGATATTGGGTTACTTTGTGCCAGGGGCGGTTTAACGCCCAACATACTCTTGAAGGATAATAATTTGTTTGTTGAATTTAAAGGAACGATTACTGAGCAGTTTGTTTTACAGCAATTAGTTTGTCAGTCCCTACAGGCCTTTTACTGGTCTCCTGCATTAGGTAAATCTGAAGTTGATTTTGTAATACAAAAAGATAATCTCATCATACCCATAGAAGTGAAATCGGCAGAAAATGTAAAGTCGCGAAGCCTGCGGGTGTATTACGATAAATACCATCCTAAAGTTTGCATTCGCACGTCACTTGCCGGTTATCAACAACAGGAATGGATGCAGAATATTCCGCTCTATGGGTTTCAGCATTGGTTAAGTACACCCTTGGTTTAGATTGAATAGTGGAAGCGGTTTACTATTATTCGGGTACGCTACTATGCGAGGCACAGTTTGCTTTGCTTCGTACCTCGCAACTCCTCGCAATGACGTCGCGTTGCGACGCCCCTGACGGTGCTTCGCTTTGCTCGCAAAGCCCCCGCCAGGGGCGTCATTGCGAGGAGACGAAGCAATCTGTGGGATGCGTTATTGGCGGGATTGAATAGTGGAGGAGGTTACTATTTTTCGGTTACGCTACTATGCGAGGCACAGTTTGCTTCGTTTCCTCGCAATGACGGCAGTACTTGCTTCGCAAGTCCCGCAAGGGAGGTTCAAGCCCCCGTTTAGGGGCGTCTTTGCGAGGAGACGAAGCAATCTGTGGATTGTGTTATTGGCGGGATTGAATAGTGGAGGAGGGTTGCTATTTTTCGATTACGCTATTAGGCGAGGCACAGTTTGCTTCGCGTTGCTCGCAATGACGTTGCTTCGCGTTGCTCGTAAGGACGTTGATTAATAGCAGTTACGCTATTTACTTTTTTGTCTTGATACAAAAAAGTAACAAAAAAAATCAAGGCTGCTGAAAAAAAACTAAAATTTACTGCATTACGCTAAAAACAACGAAGTCTAAAGCCAGGCGTAATAACAGTGATTAAGCAAATATGCCCTTCAACTTTTTTTCAGAACCAGGCATCGTTCTTTTCTTAACGCTCCATTCCGTAAATTTCTTAACGCTTTTTTTCAGAGGCCGGTTAAGGAAGAGTTAAGAGATTTTCATGTGTGCATCTTTTTTTACTTTTTATTTTTCACTTTTTACTTTTATCTTCTCACGATTGACGACCCACGTTTCACTATAACCCCTGCCATGCCAATCAGCCTGCCGGCTATTTCATCAAACATCAGTACCTGTGGACGGGCCTCTATTTGTTCGGTGCCGGGCGAATGCCACGGCAGACAAAATGATGCGCAGCACATTTTGGCAGATCAAATAGCAGCCCGGGAACAGGTACGGGGCCCAGCGGCCGGGAGCGAAAAGGGGTCTCGTATTATAGAGGTTTACATAAAAGCAATCTGTGGATTGTGTTATTGGCGGGATTGAATAGTGGAGGAGGTTACTATTTTTCGGTTACGCTACTATGCGAGGCACAGTTTGCTTTGCTTCGTACCTCGCAACTCCTCGCAATGACGTTGCTTCGCTTTGCTCGCAATGAGGGTGTTTTTCATTCTCATTCGGGTACACTACTTTACGAGACACAGATTGCTTTGCTTCGTACCTCGCAACTCCTCGCAATGACGTCCCTGAAACCTCCTCCCCCCCCTAAAACCGGTAAGCCAAAGAAACCCTCCCCTGAAAATTCAGCACATCATACCCATTCTTATAATAAGGCAGCCCCTCAAAAATAACCCACTGATAATAGAGAGATCGCATACTCACTAACTCTGCCGCAAAGAGGAAATGGTGCTGTTGCCAGTTTGCATGAAAAGTAGTAGCCAGGTCCGTCCAGTGACGGGTAAAATCATGCACCAGCGGAAAGGCGTTGTACATAAAGTCTTTATTCCGCCCAATCCTTTCAAATTTAATCCCAAATTTAGAGAATCCGTTCACCCAACTAATATCCACTAACTGGCTATTACTCCCCAACCCAATACCCGCGCCCATTACCTGGCCCTGGTTAGTATATCCCTGCCGCACAAAAGGGTGGGTGTACCAGCTAACAGCTTGTTGAATTAGTTCGGCCGTAGGCAATTGCAGTTGTGTAAGTTCACCAGCCAATTCTATAAACCGGTTGGACTTTCTAGTGGCAAACAATTTCCGAAACCCCGCAATATAGGCACGCGGATAATCATTATCGGCGATGAGGTTGAATAGGTTGGCTGATTTATCGGAACGTCCAAATTCAAAATAGAGTTCTGCTTTTTCTTCGGGCATCACATAGCGTGTAAACAGAGAACCTAACGAAGCTTTCTGGTTATTTTTTTCAGTAGCTGAGGTAATGATACCTTCTAATGGAAGTATATCCGCAATACCCGATATGTCTGATTGATAGAGATACGAAGCCTTGGTAAACCCAATGAATAGACCCTTTACCCATTTAGGTTGCCAGCTAAGCAGCATACCGGTTACATAGCGCTGTTTTTCTTGCTTAGGTTGATAGATTCGTTCACCATTAAATACCCGGTAAATATAAGGCGGTAAAATACCCGAAGCTTGTAAAGTGCCTGCCATGATTTGTGCTTCAAAAGAACCAACAGCCGTTTCAATGGGCGTAAGGGTATTAAAAGTGAGATGCGCAAAACCGGGTGCGTTATTACTCATCACCAATGCATTAAATCTGCCTGGTCCCCACCAAATATTTTCGGTAGATAGTCCCATAGAATACTTTCCTAAACGATACCGAATACTCGATTGCCCGGGGGAAATTTTTTGATACGATTTGGTGCCAAACTGTTCGGGCAGATCAATTTTATTCAGTTGCTGATACAGTTTATACCAGTAATTATCATAATGCTCAGCCGGAAAAGTTTCGAAAGCTTTATTCTGTGCATACACCCATTCCGGTTTTAACTGGATGGATAGGTTTCCGGCTTCCAGATGAATGCCACCAGAGAGTAGGGTTTGATACCCTGCCGCCGGTATCATGGCTCCATCATTCCAGCTATACGGATGGTGGGTACTATATTGTTGGGTGGTAGAAAAAGGTAGCCAGGAAATTTTTACAGCAGACTTTTTCAGAAGCTTCGAAAGTATCTTTCCTTTATGCATCCCCCATTCCGGTAATAACGTATCCATGCCCCAATACCCGCTGGCAAAGGATTCCATCACTAACCCTTTCTTCAGATCTACTTTCCCCACTAACTGCTCTCTCCGCAAAAAATCCTGCACCCCATCTCCCAAAAAAGAAGACGACTGCCCTGAGAGTTTCGCACTAAAAAGGCCTACAAAAAAAAGTATCCATCCAAGTCTACACAACATCTGTAATATTTAATTCTTTATTATCCTACTCTGTGGTCCTCCGTGCCCTCTGTGTTGAAAACTTGCTTTCCTTGAGGGTGGCTTTTTTCAACACAGAGGTACAGAGGGCACAGAGCTTCACAGAGGGTGTTTGTTTTCAAAGAAATAGCTTATGCCGATTTTGCTATGCATATTAAACCTACTAACCCCCTGCTCCCATGCATAGTTACTACTATTAATGAATTGAAAAATACCAGCGAAAATAATATTTCTGTATTTCATTTGAGGCATAATGCCGATACTGATATCTGTCCACTTAGCAGCATGGTATTGTGGATCTCTTTCTACTCTTTCAAACAATACCCCCAGTTGCTTAAAACCCTTTATCCATGTGGCTTGCAGCGATTGCACATTACAACCCAATCCGGCACCGGCGCCTAGTATTTGGTTTTCATTTGTATAACCTTGCGCAATCTGTCCATGCACATACCAGTTACCCGCATTCCGCAATAAATAATCCGGCGATTGGGTGAGCCGAATCATTTCGAATCCAACATTCAGGTAGGCATCTTGTTGCAGGGGGATAATTTTTTTAAACCCAACTACATGCGCTGCAGAATGCGTAGGTGCGCCTAGATAGGCTCTTAATTCTTGCGAGTAATCGTTCTTGCCAAACTCCACATAAAATTCAGCATGGGCCTTAGGCAATACCCAACGCAGAAAAATAGAAGCTAACTGATCGGTACCCAGCGTATCATCTCCCTGCGCATTATTTTTATCAACGGGCTTAAACAGCACGGGCAAATACTTACTGGTAAAAGAGCCGGAAGCATTGGTAATGGATGATTGGTAGGATTGTATGCCCCTGGTTATGCCGATGAATAAACCAGGCACCCATTTTGGTTGATAGGTAAGGGTATAGGCATTCAGGTATCGGTCGTTATTATTTGTTACCGCATTGGTAAGGTTATAGTTTTCGTAATTGCGTTCTGCATTAGAAGTAAGTCTTGCACCAATTAGTTGCCATTCAAAGCTACCGATGGGGGTGTGTAAGGGTTTACGGGTGGCTAAAAAAACATGCGCCATGCCCGGGGCATTATTGGTCATTAATAAAGAGCTCCTTTGTCCGGGCCCCCACCATAGATTCCCCGATGATACCCCCACTGAAATAGGGCCAGCAGAAAGTTTAATACTTGATTGTCCCGCAAATATTTTTTGATACGCCCCTCCCATATTACTGCCGTAGGCCGCATTGGATGCATAAGAGGGGTTGGTTGCATACACTACTTCGGGCATCAACTGAACCTCTAATGCGCCGTAAGCCGCATATACACCGGCGCTTACCATGGCCTGGTAGCCTTTTGACGCTATCATGGCGCCATCGTTCCAGCCGTAGGGGTGATGGGTATTGTATTGTTGGATGAGGGTAACCGGAAGTATTTGAGTTATCGGGTGCTTCCAATTTATTTTCCTAGGGGTGATCAATGGCCTTACAGCGAAGGAAACTGAAGAATCGTACTCGCCTAATAACTGTTTATTGCGTAACGTTTCATCTTCTAAGGTGCCAATAACGATGCTTTGCGAGATGCCGCAGAAGGGTATGATGAGTAGGAGGAATAGTTGAAGCTTTTTGTGCATACCTGTTTTACTTAGATAAAAGATTTCAATATAGAGTTAAAAGATTTCAACACAGAGATCACGGAGAAACAGGAGTTTCACAGAGAGGGCTTTTCTCTGTGAAACTCCTAACCTCTGTGTGCTCTGTGTTGAAAAAAACAGAGCACAGAGAGGGCTTTTCTCTGTGAAACTCCTAACCTCTGTGTGCTCTGTGTTGAAAAAAACAGAGCACAGAGAGGGCTTTTCTCTGTGAAACTCCTAACCTCTGTGTACTCTGTGTTGAAAAAAAGCCTATCTCCTCTTCCCCAACAATAAAATAATCGACAAGCCAACCACTCCACTAACCACCCCCACAAGAATAGCCAATAAAAAACTAGTCTTGTTTTTCTTCAACGGCATCTCCGGGTAATCTACAATTTGAACAGTGGGCGTCTCTTGCAGTAAAGCGGTTTTGCTGACTTCTAGGTTCTTCACTATCTCGGCATAGACCGTACTCTGAATAAATTTATTCCGCGAACTGATTTCCGCGTCAACCATGGGAGTTGAATAGGAGGGGTTTACATCCAATAAGGAACGATTGACATCGGCGGTTGAAAAAGTTTTCTTATCCAGTATCAATTCCAGACTATCCGCTCTTCTCTCCAAACGGTCTACATTATTCCGCAGCCTTTTGGTTTTGGTATCCACATAAAAGTCGGTAGTGATTTGTAATAAACGCTCACATAATAACTGGCTTAATTTTTCATCCCTGGTTGTAACCTGTATTTCGAAGAAGCCCAACTTCTTATCGGGTTTAGCTATCGACAACTCTCTGTCTACTATCCGTTTAATTATTTTTTGCAACAGGCTATCCTGCAGTCTTACTAATTTTTGTTGGTTAGCCGGAAAGTTTACCTGGCTGCCTGTCTTACTATCACCCGCCCACTGATTTTTCCATTGATATACTTCCGCGTATTCATCTGCCAGCGACCTGGTAGAGGAGTCGTTATAAGGGGTTAACAATGTTTTCTTAATGAATACACGACTCTTTAATAACTGCAGCACATTATCTCCGGCCAATACGCCACTGGTGCCTGATAATCCGCCAATATCAAAACCAAATTGCCCGGCCAGTGCCGAGGCAATCGACCCCCCCGAACCTTTGGATTCCTCTACTACAAAGGTAAGTTTGGCTGTGTAGGTAACCTGTTTTAACCAGGCATAGCCCAGGCCCAGCAATCCCCCCAAAATGCCCACCACTATTAGTATGCGCCAATGGCCGGCTACATAACGCAGGTGGTTTGTCCATTGATGAATGAGTATTTTGAAAGAAAAATTTTCTTCCTCAGCGTCATGGTCCGTATTGGGAATGGTTGGTTGCATAGTTTTTTTTGCTGGTTATTTTTTCAATACGACTATCAAACTTACAAGCGTAGCTAATGAACCCAAAAGCGTAGACACTTCAAAAACAGACAATCCTTTGGAAGCCGTCTCTGTTTTTTCGGGCACGAATATTTTACTGCCGGGCAATACTTTTGGATAGGTTCTGAAAAACAGAAAATGATGTATTTTCCGGTTTATGCCATTGCTGTATTGCACGTAGGCTTTTTTAAGGTTACCCTTGTCTGTAATGCCGCCCACATCGGATATATAAGACATAAATCTTTCTGACTGGTAGCTAACGATCTGCGGGTTAAATACGGCCCCCTTTACTTCTACAAAGGGTTGTTTTTTGGGGATATAAATGCTGTCGTCTGGTTGCAGTAGAAACTTTTCGTTTTGCAAAGAGAAATCAGACAATAAAGTAGTACCCACGCGTAAGCCTTTTCTGAAGACCTGCACATCGGCCATGGAAGCGAAGGGCGAAATGCCACCGGACCGCTGAATGACTTCCTGGATGGTTTCATTCCTTTTTTCTAATGAATAATCGCCCGCATACAGTACCTCGCCCCGGATTTTAACGCTACCTAAATTCCGGTAATTGAGCAGGCGGGGAACGAACACATAGTCGAGCGGTTGCAAAAGGGTTTTACTGCTTTGGTTGCTGAGGGTCGCGTCTACATCGAGTGTAACCAGGTCTATTAATTTATTGGCCAGGGTATCCCCGGTATTTTTTTCGAGACGGGATATTTCTATTTTATGGGTGGCCGCGTCGTTGGTAAAACCGCCGGCCATTACAATAATATCTTCTACCGACATGCCTTCGCGGTATTGAAAGTTACCGGGGATGCGTACATTTCCCGCCACTGTTACGGACGGGATATCCTGCAAACTATCTTTGGATAAGATAAAAACAGAATCTTCTCTTACTAAAAGGATATCATCCTGTTTGCCATTGACAATATGACCGGTATGAAAGGATATTAATGCTCTTTCTGAGGATGCGTTTCTTCTTTTAATATATCCCCTGTTGGTAAAAGCATCCTGTTTGAGGCCGTCGGCTTTTTTAATCAGTTTAGCCAGTGAAAGTTGTTCCGTTAATTCATAATTGCCGGGGCGGTACACGGCGCCGGTTAGTATTACACGGTTAGTAAAACGGGGCAAAACTTTTTCGAAAAAAACGGAGTCGCCATCCCTGGGAATAAAATAATTAAAATCGGCCGCCACCACATCGCGCAGCTTCATTTCTTTATCGCCCATCTGCACAATTTTGGCCACATCCTTTAGCGCCGCGGCTTCCAGGCCACCGCCAAACTGGAGCAGTTCCGCGAGTGTTTCTTTTTCCAGTAATTCAAATATCGCCGGTCGTTTTACTTCACCACTTAAAAAAACCCTTTTTTGATACAAGGGAAAACGGATAATGTCCTGGTCCTCTAACCGTATTTCCTTACCCATGATTCCTTTTTGCAGGAAGGAATAAAAATCTATCACATCAATTACTTTATTATTTCGGATCAGTTCGATTTTTCTAAGGGAACCTTTTTCTGACGGGCCATTGGCCAGGTAGAGTACATTAAAAAAGCCGGCCATGGAAGAGATCAGGTAATTACCCGGATGTTCTGCCTCGCCCACTACTTTAATGCGGATGGATTTCATATTAGACAGCGTAACAAACAACTGTGTTCTGCCGCTTACTAATGCAGGATAGGCCTGCTTCATCTTGTTCTTAATTTTCTGCGATGCCTGTTCAATGGTTAAACCATTCAAAGAAATAATGCCCGCGTAAGGCAATTGAACCGTGCCTTCGGTACTTATTTTAGCGTCAACCGAGCTTTCGTTGAGGCCGGTAAAATTGAGGATGATTTCATCGTCGGGCCCAAGCACATAATTTTTGGGTGTGGCAATCCGGAGGTTGGGTTCGAAATTATTATTGGGGTTGCTGAAGAATTCATAGCCATAATAGTTAGACTTTTTCTTCAACTGCGGCACTTCAAAAACCCAGGAACTGTCTTTGATAAAGTCGGTGGTGTCTTTGATAAGATTATCGGCGCCGAATTTAGATTTACCAGCTCCCTGCAATTGTACCAGTCTTTTCTTGAAATTATTTACCTCAGCAGGGTCCATGCCTTTTTTCACCAAAAGTTTAATGGCATCGCTTTCAGAAATACCCGCTTTCTGTGTTTGTTGCCATATTTGCATGATCTGCTGATCGGATAACTGGCTTACTTTGCCCATTTGCAGGGGGGTATTGCCGCCCTGCGCAAAATTGGTAAAAGGCGCCAGCGCGAAAAGAGGCAACAGCAACGCGGTAAGTAGTCTATTAACAGGATTCAGTTTCATTACAAGTGATTGGTAGGTACAAATATCGAAAATAATTGCTATCTATTATAATCCATAATTAAAACCCATACTAAAGCTGGTTTGGGTGGTTTTAGAAAGGCTTACCTGGTTTTGGGTGGTAACAGACTGGTACCAGGCGGTTAGTTGTAAGTTATTGATTAATTCATAAGCGAACCTCGCGTAAACAGCCTGTTGTTTGGTTTGCAGGTCGAATAAAAAGGCCGGCTGGGGTTGTTGAAAATATTGTTGTGCCAGGGTACCTGCCCCGCCTTTTCGGATGGTTTGGTAATTGAGCAGGCATTTGAAACGTGGAAAGGGCGTGTATTGCAGCGTATAAGTAAGCCTGTCGAAATTATTTCCCATCCAGTCGCCCAGGTAATAATTATGACTGGTATAGTCCTGGGCAGGAATGAGGTTACGATACACAAAGGGGTTAACGCGGGTGTATTCGAGGCCAAGTGTAAGATAAGGGATGAGGGCATCCGTGAAGGAGGCCCCGATGGTGTAGCCCAGTTGATTTCTGCTTTTCTTTTTGTTGAACAGCGTGTACACGCGGATCTCATCTATGAATATGGTGGAATAGAGATGGGTTTTAGGCAGTTGGTTCCTGGAACTGAGCTGTACAAATAACTGGCCATTAGAGCCGGCCCTGATATTGCTGTTGTTAACGATATTATCGTAGATCTTAAAAAACATGAGCGGAAACAGGTAGCCAATGTCTAACCGGTCGCTGTACACAATGGATTCGCCGGCCGCGAAATCAAGACCTTTCATGGCTTTAATTTGTATGCTGTGTGTGGCCATGAATTTGGGGATGAAGAGCTGGCGCTGCCCATCAAATAAGGGGTTACCGGTAGGATAGGTACGGGCGGAATCAACCAGGTTGGAACTGAGCCAGGCATGGGTATAGTTGAAGGTGAGCCAGGGAAAAATTTGGTAATCGAGGCGGATAAAGGGGAAGGCGGGGGCCTTATCGGATAAAACAATTTTTCCGTAATTGCCATACCCCCAAAGCAAATGATCCTGCCCAAAACTGAGGGAACCATTTTTCCAGCTATAAGAAATACTTCCCCGGAAGCGGGAATAATTCTGGCTGCTATGCAGGGAAGTATCTTTTCGAACAATGCCTGTTAGCGGATTGTTTTGCCGGGTGGAATCAAATCCCTTACCCGCTTCGGTAATATCATCGTAATAAAAATGAAAACCCCAGTGTTTGCCCGCATAGCCATAAAAGCTAAGGCCCGAGCTGGATTGGGTGATATTCTTACCGGACCCCCGGATGGTAGCGGCCGTAAATACAGGCTCGGCCTGGAACAAATTATTTTTACCCGATGCAGAAAAGCCTCGCCATCTTTTGTAGGGATCCACTTTAAAAAAATGGGGCCTGCCTGAAGTATCCGCAACTACCGCGGCCATTTCATTTCCGTATTCGCGGCTATAAAAATGGAGTTCTTTTTTTTCTGTGGGTGATAAGACGTTTGCATGCTGAGAGAGGGAATCCAGGCAATTGGCCAGGTATTTTCTGCTGAGTGGTTTGATATTATCCTCAAAACGAATCATGCCTTTCTGGGCCATGCGTGAGAGATAGTTGTACACTTCTTTGGTATGATTTTCCCATACTACCTGGGCCTGCAGGTTTTTATTGGCGAGGAACAGGATGACTATTAATAAAAAAGAAAGCCTTTTGCTGATTTGGTTCTGCATGGTAAATTTTGCTAAAGGTTTCAAAGATAGGATTAGGCCGCTTAATAGGCATTTTGATCTCCCCGGATGATATTGATAGCTGTTTGCAGAATGATCTGCCCATCCAGCCAGAATGTCCAGCGGTGTATATAATACAAATCGAAATTAACCCTGCGTTGCATAGAGCCCGGTATACGGGTTTCGCCGCGGCAGCCGTTCACCTGCGCCCAGCCCGAGATGCCCGGTTTTACTACGTGGCGGAGCATATAATTTTCTACGGTGTGCATAGACTGGATATTGAGTGGTGTGGGGTGAGGCCTGGGGCCCACTACACTCATATTGCCCAACAATACGTTCCAGAACTGGGGCAGTTCATCCATATTGGTTCTGCGTAAAAAGGTACCCAGCCGGGTTACCCTTGGATCGTTTTTAACGGCCTGGTGATAGAAACCGTTCCGGTCAATATCAACACTATTCGACTCCATGGTTCTGAACTTGTAACAAATAATTTTTTCGTTATTCAGTCCCCATCTTTCCTGTTTAAAAATGATGGGTCCTTTGGAACTTAATTTAATGGCCAATGCGATTAATGGCATTAACCAGGAGCCGAGAACGATAAAAAAACTGATTGAAAAACTGATGTCGAAGAATCTTTTCAAAACCCTGTTTTCTAATTTATCCAGCGGTAAGGCGCGGATACTGATGATGGGCATCAGGCCGATATTATTTACCTGGACTGTGGAAGAGGCATACTGTTGCAGATCGGGTATGATCCTGGCTTTGGTGGCATAGTAATCACATACTTCGATGCATTCCTGTATGTCATCATTCTGCGAATTGGGTAAGGCGATCACTACTTCATCAATTCTTTTTTCTTTGAGCAGGGCGCTGAGGTGCTTGATTTTACCCTGGTAGGCGCAGCCGTTCAGTTGAGTGCCGGCATTGTCTAAGAAACCCACGCATTTATAGCCGTAGTAATAATATTTGTTGATGGTTTCATAAAAATCGAGGGCCGATGGGGTGGCGCCAATGATGAGGATATTATCGAATAATTTACCCTGGTAGATGGCAGAATGCAGGTATTTCCGGATCACATATTTGGTAATGGAAAGCAGCACAAACAGGATGCTCAGGAAATACGTGAAGAAGCTGCTATTGAACTGGAAAACATTGCGCAGGAAAAAAGAAACCGAACTTAACAGGATGGTAAAGAGAATAATGGTATAGAGGATAAAGATGATTTCTTCGGAGTATTTGTTGGATCTTCTGTCGGTGTACATCCTGGAAAAAGAAGCGGCTATATACCATACGGTAAGCGCGAGCAGGGTAAACAAATATATTTGGGCGGGCTCGTTAACCGGTGTATTACCGGAGGTGATACGGTATGCGAGAAAGTAGGACAGGCACACAATGGGCGCATCAATAAAATACCTGATAATTGTATACCGATTGTATGCTTTGGCCATAAATTCAGACATTCTTACTTTCGGGCAATCAATTCATTTAGCAACGCAAGATAAGCATCCGTGATAAGTTCCCAATTGTATTTACCGGTTAAACCATCGCGGGCGATTTCTCTAAGACGCACCAATTGACCATCCTGCTGCTCAACAGCTTGCATTTGATGGGCGATTGACTGCTTGTTTTTTTCAAAAAACAACCCATACCTGCCATCTGCCAGCATTTCCCTGTTAAATGGGGTATCCAGGGCCAGGATAGCGCATCCATAAGCCATGGCTTTTAACAGGGTGGGGTTGGTGCCACCAAACTCATGGCCATGCAAATAGGCGTAACAATGGTGGTAAAGTTCCGCTAAGGTCTCACTATTTGTAATATAACCCAAAAAGATAATGTTGTTGGCGGCTTTCGCTTTGATGGCATCGGCATAGGCATCTTTATAAGGTACATCGCCCACGATCACCAGTTTTTTGGAGGAATTGGCGGCGATAAATCCTTCTAATAACAGATCCGCGTTGTTATCGGGTATCAGCCGGCCTACGATGAGGTAATAGTTGTTTGGTTGCAGGTGAAATGGCTCCAGCAAAGCCGGGTTTTGCGGGTAGCGGATATTGGCTCCGTAAGCGATAACGGTAGACTCTTTTTTGAACTCCCGCAGGTACACTCTCCTCATTTCTTCCGCATCGGTAATTACGCGGTCGTACCATTTGGTGGCCAGCCAGGCAGCGAAGCGAAAGTATTTGGAACCCAGGCCCTTCCATTTGGGGCGAAGCCATTCGAGCCCGTCGACATTAATACAAGCGGGTTTGCCAAAGAGGCGGGCAATCAATCCCCATGGGCCATTGGCCGCGTTAACGGCCAGGATTACATCTGTTGTAGAGGTGCAGGCATGCACCATTGAAAAGAAAGAATGAATAAGCTGGCTAAGGTTCTTGCTTTCGATGGTGGGAATGTAAACCAGTTCAATACCATTGACCTGGTTGGGGAAGCCGGTGAACAGGTTTTTATGGCAGTAAACTTTTACATGGATACCCCTTTGTACCAAACGCTCGGCTAATTCTTTAACAAAGGTTTCGTATCCACTATATACATAAGGGTAACCCCGCGATCCAATAATAGCTACTGTCATTCCAATACTTTTATCATCTTCCGCTCAAATGCTTCCAACGAATAGTTTGTCAATACTTTTTGTCTGCCTGCTTCACCCATTTTCATTCGAAGTGAAGGATCCTTTATCAACTGGCCAATGATTTTGGCGGCGGCTTCCGGTTGATTAACGGGTATATGTACCCCTGTTATACCATCATCAACCATTTCCAAAGCCCCGCCATGCGCGGTGGCAGCAAGGGGTTTAGCCGATGCCATCCCTTCTAATACCACGGTAGGAAAGGGGTCGGGCAGGATGGAAGGTAAAACTAAGATATCTAAGCCCCGCATTATTGTAGGAATAGTTGTCCGGTAACCGAGATCTGTTACGAGAGGCCCGATATTTTCTTTGGCAATGATGGTTTTTATCTCATCATACAAATATTCATAGCCCGGGAAGGCATCGCCGGCTAATACAAAATGCAGGGTAGTAAATTTTTTGGCGAGATGGGCGGCGATTTGCAGGAAATAGATTTGTCCCTTCCAGTAATGTACCCTGCCAATCATGCCGATGATTACTGTGTTGTGATCAACCCCTAATTCATTTCGTAAAAGATTGGTTTCATCCGGCTGTAAATAGATACCGTACGAAATACCATTATAGATGAGGGAAAGTTTTTCTTCAGACACATACTTGCGCCAGCTATTATGAACGGCTTCAGACACAACGATTACGGTATTGCTAAAGTTATTTAATAATTTTCCCAGGATAAAATATAACCATTTGGGCTGTTCGATGATTTCGTGAACATGCCATACATGCTTTATCCCTAAAGATTTAGCGGCGAAGGCGCCCGCCAGTACCGCGGTGGTATTGGAATACACCAGTTGAATATTTTTTTCTTTGATGAGGCGCTTCAGTGTAAAATAGGCATTGCGTAAAACGAAGCACCTGTTTAGGATACCCTTCAGTGATTTGTATTTTCTTCTGAGGATGCCTAAGCGGATAAAATAAATTTCCGCGCCGGCATCCGCTAATGCCGCGACCAGGGGGCCCTCTTCAGAGAGGATTACCAGGGGCTTATGCCCTCTGCGATGCAGCATACGAACGGTATGCAGTAATATTTTACTGGCGCCATAAAGGTCGGAAGAGCCATGCAGGAGAAGTATATTCATGATGGCTAACTGCGTTGTTTAATAATTACGGCCGGAATACCCGCCACCACGCTATACGGGGGAACATCTTTCGAAACCACGCTGCCCGCTGCCACAACCGAGCCCCTGCCAATGGTAACACCGGCCAGGATAATGCTGTTAGCGGCGATCCAGCAATCGTCTTCAATTTTTACAAATAGTTTCTCAACCCCCTGGGCTTTCATGGGGATATCGGTTCTGCTGAATACATGGTTCTCCGCGTAAATACTTACGCGTGGCGAGATCATTACATTATTTCCTATTTCTATATACCCCGAACAACCGATATAGGAATAGGGGCCGATATTGGAATGGTTACCAATCTTTAATCCTTCGCCAATTTCGCCCCCGTATATATTAGAAGGCCTGATGATAGCGAATTTGCCAATACTCACTCTTTCGCCTATGATCACTTTCTGTTTAGATAAACAATTGATCTCTGCATAATCTTCTACAATCAGATCTTTACCCGCTTCTAAATATTTTGCATACCGGATAGACACCCCTTTCCCAACCAGCACCAGGCCCCTTGCCTTGGCAAAAAACAAGCGTTCATAACAACCCCTTATAAAAAAGCAGGCCAGCCTGAATAAAGTGATGACTTTATCAGTGCGTGTAAATGGGGCGGGGAAGCGGGATTGTAAGTTTATTGTCTTAAAATTTTTATTGTTTTACTATCATCTTTTCTCCGTCATTGCGAGGATACGAAGCAATCTGTGGACTGAACCATTAGCGGTCCCGCAAAAACATAAACCGTCTCAAAAAATTCAAACCCACTATTACGCGTAACACAGTTTGCTTTGCTTCGTTCCTCGCAACTCCTCGCAATGACGTCGCGTTGCGACGCAATGACGGTTTGTGATCTTCCTTCCTGCAAATATTCTACATTGTTGCTAACTATCCATAAAAAATTACATTTAAAAGATAAATGACTAATTTTTGAAGGGATATTGCATACAGTATTACGGTTATTAACTAAAATTGTACCATGAAGAAAGCATTAATCTGTGGGGTTTCGGGGCAGGATGGGGGGTATTTGTCTAAACTTTTACTGGAGAAAGGCTATGAAGTGTATGGCGGCTCGAGGGATGCTTCGTCTAATAGTTTTGATAACCTGCGTAAACTGGGGTTAAAGGATAAGGTAAACCTGGTGTCTATTAATATTTGTGATTTCAGGAGTACCCTGCAAACGATTATTAAGATTAAGCCCGATGAGATTTATAATTTGTCCGGGCAAAGTTCGGTGGGCCTGTCATTTGACCAGCCTGTTGAAACTTTTGAAAGTATCAGTATCGGCACATTGAATTTATTGGAAGCCATCCGTTTCAGTAACCTGCCGGTGCGATTGTATAATTCCGGTTCGAGTGAATGTTTTGGTGAGTCGGGTAATTTGCCGGCCGATGAAAATACTTCGTTTAAACCGAGGAGTCCGTATGCGATCGCGAAAGCCACTTCGCACTGGCAAGTGGCTAATTATAGAGAAGCTTATCATATTTATTCCTGCACCGGCATTTTATTTAACCACGAATCGCCTATGCGGCCCCATCGGTTTGTGACCAAAAAAATTGTATCCACTGCCTGCCGCATTTATAAGGGGAGTGATGAGAAATTACAGTTAGGTAATATTAATATCCAGCGCGACTGGGGTTGGGCGCCTGATTATGTGGAAGCCATGTGGTTAATGCTGCAGCAGGAAATTCCGGACGACTTTGTGATTGCCACGGGCATTACCCATTCGCTGAAATACTATATACAACTGGTGTTTACCGAGCTAAACCTGGATTGGGAAAAACAGGTAGTATTGGATAACTCTTTATTACGCCCTACTGACCTGGTGTATGGAAGGGCCAATCCTTCGAAAGCCGCGGCTGTATTGGGCTGGAAGGCAAAACATACTTTGGAGGATATTGTGCGATCGATGGTGGCGTATGAGTTAGAAAACAGCGAATCGTAACGGGTATTTACAAGGACTTGAAAACCTGCAACAATTGCCCGGTAGTTTTTTCCCATGAAAACAGCGCCAGTCTTTGCCGGCCTTTTTCGATCAATGTTTTTTGCAGGGTGATATCTTCCAGGATCATTTTCATTTTATTTTTAATATCCACTATATCATAAGGATCACAGGTAATGACTGCATCGCCGCCTACTTCTGGTAAGCAACTGTTATCAGCTACCAGGGTAGGTAAATGATGCTGGAAAGCTTCTAATACCGGCAGTCCAAATCCCTCATTCACCGAAACAAAGGCATAGAGGCTGGCATGGGAATAATAATGGGCCAGTTGTTCATCGGTAATAAAACCCGGCAGTAGTACTCTTTGCTGTAAGCCCAAAGCATTAATTAATTGATGGATATTCTCACTATCATCAATCTTGCTTTTAGCTACTTTGTTTCCCGCCAATACTAAATCATAGTCTTCAAACCCCTCCTTCAATAACAAATCAAAAGCCCTGATTAGGTTGAGCAGGTTTTTTCTTTTTTCTAAAACGCCGATATGCAGGATATATTTTCGGGTAGTACCGTTTAAGGCTGTTTCATTGATAGCTTGTGTATGCTGAAGCGCCGATGCTGTTTTGGGTGCCAGGTGAATAGCATGAATTTTATTGGGTTCAATACCCACCTGTTTCACAATTTGTTTTTTTGAATACTCAGTAATGGTAATCACCGCATCGGCTTTTTTCGCGGCTGTTACCCCCACCGTTTTTAACAGGCCCAGCCATAAGCGGTTATACTGGTTGGGATATTCCCAAAAAAATGCGTCATAAAAAACAACGGTGGTTTTAAAATTAAATTTTAGCAGTGGAAGAAAATAATCGGTACAATATAAAATATCTACTCCTTTTACCAGGCAGAGGAAGGGCAATGAAATTTGTTTCCAGCAAAAGAAGCGGGCATGTTCCACTGCTTTCAATACTTTATTTTTTCCGGTGTAAACGGGAAGCCGGGTATTAATAAAAAGGATGGTAAAATCTGGGTGGCCTTTTGCGAGTACTTTACAGGTTTCTTCGAGATAGGTTTTGGCGCCTGTCTTTGCTATTTGCAGGTCGCGTATATCGACAGCTATCTTTATTTTGTTTCCCATTCGGTTCTTATTCCTTTGGTATTGGAAAAGGTGCTAAGGTAAGGGATATGGTGTTACTGATTGGGTTTGCGGATGTGAATTAGTAGGCATACGCGGGACTAAAGTCCCAATTAAAAGATGGGAGGGGGATTTTTGATCCACGCTCTAAAGAGCGTGGCAAAGATTTGAGTGAAAAAGATTTGAGGGGGCAAAGATTTGAGTGAAAAAGATTTGAGGGGAAAAGAGGGAAATTCATAGATTAAAAGCAAGGAGAAGAATAGCAAGGAAGCGTGTGGCAAGCAGATGAATGAGGCCTTGCCCTGTTCTTTAAAATTTTGCCACGCTCTTTAGAGCGTGGAATGAGCATCATCATTTGAATTTATTTTGGGACTTTAGTCCCGCGAGTGAAAAAGATTTGAGAGGAAAAGATTTGAGGGGAAAAGATGAGCCTTCGCGGGACTAAAGTCCCGATTAAGGGAGGGTGGGATTTTTGATCCACGCTCTAAAGAGCGTGGCAAAGATTTGAGAGGAAAAGATTTGAGAGGAAAAGATTTGAGGGGGAAAGATGAGCCTTCGCGGGACTAAAGTCCCAATTAAAAGATGGGAGGGGGGACTTTTTATCCACGCTCTAAAGAGCGTGGCAAAGATTTGAGAGGAAAAGATTTGAGGGGGCAAAGATTTGAGGGGAAAAGATGAGCCTTCGCGGGACTAAAGTCCCAATTAAAAGATGGGAGGGGGGATTTTTGATCCACGCTCTAAAGAGCGTGGCAAAGATTTGAGAGGAAAAGATTTGAGGGGGCAAAGATTTGAGGGGAAAAGAGGGAAATTCATAGATTAAAAGCAAGGAGAAGAATAGCAAGGAAGCGTGTGGCAAGCAGATGAATGAGGCCTTGCCCTGTTCTTTAAAATTTTGCCACGCTCTTCAGAGCGTGGAATGAGCATTATCATTTGAATTTATTTTGGGACTTTAGTCCCGCGAGTGAAAAAGTTTGCCCCGTTCTTTAGTTGCACAGAGGGGGAGCTTACACGCATGTTTTTAAAATTTAGTATGAAATTGTGTAAAATATCACAAAATAAGTACTTAAATTGTGTAAAATATCACATTTATTGGACTTAAATTACTTTATGGAATTTAAAAGACAGGTACAACCGGCCTTAATAGAATGGAAAAATAATGCCAGGCGCAAGCCTTTGGTATTGCAGGGAGCGAGGCAGGTGGGTAAAACGCATTTATTAAAAAATCTTGGAAGAACAGCCTTTACAGATACTGCCTATTTTAACTTTGAGACGCAACCCAACCTGAAGGAATTCTTTGAGAATACCAAAGAGGTAAAACGAATTATTCGTAATCTTTCTCTTATTCACGGAAAAGAAATTAATCCGAAAAATACCCTGATCATTTTTGATGAAATACAGGAGTGTAACCATGCATTGAATAGCCTGAAATATTTTTGCGAAGAAACCCCTGAATATGCGGTTGCTTCTGCCGGATTTCTTTTGGGTATTACCCTGGGAAAAAATAAATCATTTCCTGTTGGTAAAGTTGATTTTTTGCATGTACTGCCACTGAGCTTTACTGAATTTTTAGCACAGGCAAACAGTAGCCTGGCCGATTATCTGAAAGGGATAGATACAACAGAAAAGATACCGGCTATTTTTTTTAATCAGTTACTTGACTATTTCAACAGCTATTTTATTTCTGGAGGCATGCCGGAAGCTGCGGCCACATTATTGGAAAACCAGGATATGGTTTCTACTCAAAAAGTGTTGGATAATATTTTAATGGCCTATCGGCTTGATTTCTCCAAACATACCCCGTCTAAAGATATCGCACGTATCAATTATGTCTGGAACTCCATACCCACACATCTTTCAAGGGAGAACAAAAAATTTTTATACCAGGCGCTGAAACCCGGGGCCCGGGCAAGGGAATACGAAGATGCGTTGCACTGGTTGGTTCAGGCAGGTCTGGTTTCAAAAGTATATCGCTGCAATAAACCCAATTTGCCATTATCTGCTTATGACGATCTTTCTGCTTTCAAGCTGTATTTGGTTGATATTGGACTTTTGCGGGTACTCTCTGGATTAGACGCAAGCATATTTTCGGAGAAAAATAAAATTTTTTCAGAATTTAAAGGAGCGCTCACTGAAAATTATATTTTGCAGAGTTTACTTACCCAGTTTTCCGGGGTACCCCGGTATTGGACATCTGGTGGCCAGGCTGAAGTAGATTTTTTATTTCAATACAAAAACCGGATCATTCCCTGTGAGGTTAAATCTTCAGAAAATACCAAAAGCAGAAGTCTTACCGTATATGCTCAAAAATATAAGCCAGCCACCAGGATAAGGTATTCACTGCTAAATCTTTCTATGGAGGGCGACCTGTTAAATATCCCCCTTTTTCTGGCGGATCAAACAAAAAATATTTTGGATAAACTTTAAAATCCGCGTTGAAAACCTTCCATTCGTAACTGTAAATTTTTTCAACACGGAGATTATGAGGTACACAGAGCTGGAAAGGGGGGGAAAAGGGAACTATAGTTTAATGGCGGTATAGGATTTGGGTATGCCCAATAAACGTTCTACCTGTATTTTGGCATCGGGGAAAAGTTTTTTAAACTGTTGCCGGGTAAACATGATGGTTGTTTTTGAAACAGCCAAAGCATCCCGGTAATTGGATGCTTTTGGGAAATAATTAATAGAAAACCACCTAATCAGGTAAGCCCTTAAAGCATGTGGTATAAATTGAAAAAAAGGCAATAAACTATGGGGTTCCAATGGAAACCAGTAAGAGGGCGTTTGAATAATATACTTATCACAAACCCTTTTTACTTCTTTGGCGAATTGTAATTGCTTTTCCTTGCTGCCCATGTGTTCAATCACGGAATTGGAAAACACCAGGTCAAATTCGCCAAACTGGTAAGGCAATGCAAGTGCATTGCCGGTAACATGTATAAATCCGGGTATATCTGCCGGGGTATGGTTATTGGCAAGATTGAGTAAATAAATAGTGCAGTGTTCATTCCGCCATCCGATATGTTTCCAGTACCCCATTTCACCGCCGATATCAAGAATTTTTATTTGTCCTTTTTCACTGATCAGCTTTTCGATCTCATTTTGCAACAGTGCAAACCTTTTTTTCCGCAACCTGTTAACGAATGAGCCGGGTTTAGTATGATTAACGAATAATTTGATGAGATTCATGCCTTTCTGTATAGTTATATTTTATAAAGATAGGATATGTATCCGTCATTGCGAAGCAAGTCACCGTCATTGCGAGGAGACGAAGCAATCTGTGTTACGCGAAGTAGGGTGATGGAATTATGGAGACCGTTTCGTTTATCACCGTCCTTGCGAAGCAAGTCACCGTCATTGCGAGGAGACGAAGCAAACTGTGTTACGCGAAGTAAGGTGATGGAATTATGGAGACCGTTTCGCTTATCACCGTCCTTGCGAAGCAAGTCACCGTCATTGCGAGGAGACGAAGCAAACTGTGTTACGCGCAGTAGGGTGATGGAATTATGGAGACCGTTTCGTTTATTCAATTACGCTGATAAGGCAGTCCACAGTTTGCTTCGTGTCCTCGCAAGGACGCCCCCTGGCGGGAGCTTGCTTCGCAACGCCCCCGTCATTGCGAAGCAAGTCACCGTCATTGCGAGGAGACGAAGCAAACTGTGTTACGCGAAGTAGGGTGATGGAATTATGGAGACCGTTTCGTTTATTCAATTACGCTGATAAGGCAATCCACAGATTGCTTCGTATCCTCGCAATGACGCCCCTGGCGGGGTCAGGGCCCCTGGCGGTTGGCTTGGCGGGGGTTGCGAAGCAACGCCCCCGTGTCCTTGCGAAGCAAGTCACCGTCATTGCGAGGAGTTGCGAGGAACGAAGCAAAGCAAACTGTGTTAGGCGAAGTAGGGTGATGGAATTATGGAGACCGTTTCGTTTATCACTGTCCTTGCGAAGCAAGTCACCGTCATTGCGAGGAGACGAAGCAAACTGTGTTACGCGAAGTAGGGTGATGGAATTATGGAGACCGTTTCGTTTATTCAATTAGGCTGATAAGGCAGTCCACAGATTGCTTCGTATCCTCGCAAGGACGGCCCCTGGCGGGGTCAGGGCCCCTGGCGGGTCTCGTAAGGACATCCCTAAAACTACCGCGGGTTAGTAAACAAATCCAAAAAGCCACAGAGGAATTTTGTTAGCATGTCCATATTCGATATCATCGACCACTATATGTGCATTTTCTACGGAAGCTACCTGTTTGGATTTTTTGTTTTTACCTCCCACTTCAAAAACAAAATTTTCATCTACCAAAAAATCACCTTGTTCCGCATATACAATAGTATGTTGATAGCCTAACTGATTAACAAAAAATGTTTCCCTCGCATTGCCCGGATTGGCATTTCGGGGTGTTAGCGCGAACATTAGATTCGTGTTCTCTAAAAAAATTTTTTCAGGCTTCTGCAATCTGCTGATACCCCCCGCTTTTTTATATAAATTAACCGTAAGACCTATCTCCTCCAGGTAATGCAGGTACAGCAGCAGGGTGGCCCTGTTAATGCCAATTTTATCGCTCAGCTTACTCAGGTTTGGAATAAAGGGTACCGATTCGGCAATGATCAGCAATAATTGTTTTATTTTATGTACATACCCCAGTTCAACCCCTCTCAGCAAAGGCAATTCAATTTCAAGCATCATGCTTATAATCTCTTCTATCTTTACTGTGTATAAGGATGGTTGTTCTTTATAAAAAGGATAATAGCCCTGTTTTACATATTTCTCAAAATAACGCAGGGGTTTGATGGAGGCATTGATTTCCCTGGCGGCTTCAGGATGGTTTTCTACAAGGCTATTCAAGGGTAGGCGTTCAAAATTCTTTCCGGTTTCCATAGCCAGGTATTCCCTAAATGAAAGGCCCTGCATCTGGTAAACGATGGCTCGCCTGCTTAAATCAGCCCTGGCATTCAGAATTTCTAATAAGGATGATCCGGTAAATACTACTTTAAGACCCGGAAAATCATCATAGATATTTTTAAGTTCCTGCGACCAGTTGGGATATTTATGTACTTCATCTAAAAAAAGGAACTTACCTCCTTTCTTTACAAAACGGTCCACCAGGTCAGACAAGGATTGATTGCTAAACCCTATATCATCCAAACTCAGGTACAAACTGTTGTCTAAATCCTGCTGAAGATGTATTTTAATATACTGCAGGAGCAAAGTGGTCTTCCCCACCCCCCTGGCCCCCTTTATGCCAATTAATCTCGACTCCCAGTTAATATCAGCCATGATACTTCGTACAAAATGGGTTGAAGTGTGGCTTATTTTTTGCTGATATTTTTCGAATAATTTATCCATATTGCTGGTTGTATACTACAAAAATAGGTATAAATTGCTTGTTATACTAAACAAAATTTGGAATGTATTGAAACGGCGTTCAATGGTGAGACGTGAATTGTGGATTGTGAGTTGTGAGAAAAAACACCGTCCTTGCGAAGCAAGTCACCGTCATTGCGGGGAGTTGCGAAGCAAAGCCCCCGTCATTGCGAAGCAAGTCACCGTCATTGCGAGGAGACGAAGCAATCTGTGTTACGCGAAGTAGGGTGATAGAATTATGGAGACCGTTTCGTTTATTCAATTACGCTGATAAGGCAGTCCACAGATTGCTTCGTATCCTCGCAAGGACGCCCCCTGGCGGGGTCAGGGCCCCTGGCGGTTGGCTTGGCGGGGGGTTGCGAAGCAACGCCCCCGTGTCCTTGCGAAGCAAGTCACCGTCATTGCGAGGAGACGAAGCAAACTGTGTTACGCGAAGTAAGGTGATGGAATTATGGAGACCGTTTCGTTTATCACTGTCCTTGCGAAGCAAGTCACCGTCATTGCGAGGACACGAAGCAATCTGTGTTACGCGAAGTAGGGTGATGGAATTATGGAGACCGTTTCGTTTATCACTGTCCTTGCGAAGCAAGTCACCGTCATTGCGAGGAGACGAAGCAAACTGTGTTACGCGAAGTAAGGTGATGGAATTATGGAGACCGTTTCGTTTATCACTGTCCTTGCGAAGCAAGTCACCGTCATTGCGAGGAGACGAAGCAAACTGTGTTACGTGAAGTAGGGTGATGGAATTATGGAGACCGTTTCGTTTATTCAATTACGCTGATAAGGCAGTCCACAGATTGCTTCGTCTCCTCGCAATGACGGCCCCTGGCGGGGCCTCGCAAGGACGGCTCCCTGGCGGGGCTCGCAATGACGGCCCCCCGGCGGGCTGCCGCGGTACACCGCAAAACTATTACCAGGTATAAATACGCTACGAAAGATCAATACAGAATTTTAGGTTTACACCATGCAAAGAGGCGGCACTGTATATATCTTATCGAATTGCTTACATACTGTTTTATATGTAGGTGTAACCTCGAACATAATAACAAGAATGCAACAACATAGAAATAAAATTTTTCGGGAAAGTTTCACCGCTAAATACAATGTAATAAAATTATTGTACTACGAGTTTTACCCAACTATTACAGAAGCGATTTTAGTAGAAAAGAAGATCAAGGCAGGTAGTCGAAAACGAAAATGGCAACTTATTAATTCAATTAATCCTGCATTGGATGATTTATGGGAGAAGGAGGTTTGTAAGTGGTGAACTGTTTTAGTGTATTGCATTGCGGGGGGTTGCGAAGCAACGCCCCCGTGTCCTTGCGAAGCAAGTCACCGTCATTGCGAGGAGACGAAGCAAACTGTGTTACGCGAAGTAGGGTGATGGAATTATGGAGACCGTTTCGTTTATTCAATTACGCTGATAAGGCAGTCCACAGATTGCTTCGTATCCTCGCAATGACGGCTACCTGACGGGTCCATGGGGGGCAGTTTACAGGCAGCCAAATGATTGCAATGTTTTAGCATCATTAATGACCAACCTTCTCGGCTTTCAAAACCTGGTTTAATGTAACAAAGAGTTGCACACGCGGGACTAAAGTCCCAATTAAAAGGTGGGAGAGAGATTTTTTTGATCCACGCTCTAAAGAGCGCGGCAAAGGTTTGAGAAGCAAAGGTGGGAGGCAAAGATGGGAAGGAAAGAATGGCAAAGATTTGAGAGGAATAGAGGGAAATTCACAGATTAATAGCAAGGAAGCGTGTGGCAAGCAGATGAATAATGCTTTGCCCCGCTCTTCAGAGCGGGGAACCAGTATTATCATCTTGATTTATTTTTGGGACTTTAGTCCCGCGTGTGAAAAGCTTTGTCTGCACAACATTTTTCTCTGAAAGCATATTCACCAACAACCCCGATAAAAACCAAACTAAATAGCTAATATAAATATAAGATTCTACTTCCGCGGTAAATAGCGGAATGAATAGTCCCAGTTTAAGTAAGAAAATAAACAGGGATAATTTTCGGATTTTCCCTTTGCGGTTTTTGAAGGTTTGCGCAGCGGCTTTGAGTAATTTTACATAGACCGTAATGTATATTGCCAATGCAATGATACCCGCCTGCACACCAATAATAATAAATTGATTTTCTCCACCTGTATTGGTTCCGGAAAAAGCGGATATCCTTCCCGATTCGCCAAGGCCAATGCCCAGTGGGCTTGCAGCCATTGATTCAATGCCATTCAACCATTCTATCACATGGCCTACACTGGATGCATTGGTAAACTGTACCGTATTGATGATGAACTCAAAAAAATCTCCTTCTATGGATACCAGTAAAAAAAAGGCGATGGCTGCGATAACACTGTAATGAAAAATTTTCAGCAATTGTTTTTTTTGGGTAATAACCAGGTAAGCATAAACAATTACGAAAAAACTGGCAAAAGACGCCCTGGATAAAGCCAATGAGATGCCTAATACGGTACTGGCCAGGAAGAGTATCGTAAAATTGCTGAAGCGTAACCGGTTTTGGTTATTGGTAACAAGGGCCGCTACAGCGGAAAGGGAAATTAAAGTTGCCGCCGCGTATTCCAGTGGCGCTGAAAAAAAACTGGCAAACCGTTTCATCCCATTTTCTATCTGGAAAGTCCAGGACAGGTCATAATCTCCGGCAGGTTCCTGGTCGAAAAAATAAAAATTGTAATCGGCATAGCCGCTGTATGTCTGCAAGTGGGTGTTGGTAATCACTTCAAACAATACCACAGCTCCTGCCAGTATGGATAGTAACCCGATATAATGAAAAACTTCGGAAATATTTATTTTTCGGGCATCTATGATCCTCCCGGTAAAATACACTACCGGGAAAAAGCAAAGACTTTTAAATGCCAGCACCCTTTGAAAAAAACCATAACTGCCAATGGGTAAAAACACATAGAGTAGCACATACCCAAAAAATACCAGCATGAGTTTGTCTATACTATGGAAATGAACTTTTTTGGTGAGGTTGAAAAAAAGATACGCGAGGTAACAGAGAATACTGAATTCCTTCAAAGATTGCAGAACAGGAATGATGCGGGAGAATCCGTACATATTGCTTACGGATAGGGCGATGGTATAAATGGGTAAGCCGAAAATGATAAAAAGCAGGATGCCCTTATATTCTCCTTTAAACAGGTACCTGAGTGAAAGGAAAAAAAAAGCGATATACAAAATGGGAAATAAATACATGGGCATGACCATCATTGACTGGAACTTATTTGACTGCTATACAAACATAGTAAGCTTCAGGGAGTTCCGAGGGGAATAAATTTCCTGACTAGTAAGGTCAGCCATTTTTTGGTTTTTTCTTTTAGTCCGTAGTCGCTACCCAGGCAGATATATTCATGTATGGGCGAATGGCGGTATTTGGCAAGGTGCCCGGTACCATAAAAAACAGTTACGGGCTTTTTTAACGCGGCAGCTAATGTAGCCGTTCCGGTAGTAAGGCAATAGATTCTTTCGCAGGATACAATTAGGGAACAAAAATCCAGTAAGGAACCTGTTTTTATTTCCGGGATCCCGGAAATACCTAAATATCGTTTCCCTAATTGTTTCATTTGAAACGCCGGGGTGATATGCCTATTACCCAACCATTCTTCAATCAATCTGCCAGTTGACATATCACCCGTATACGAAACAAAATTGGGATCGTAAATAATGGCTTCTTTTAAAGCAGGATTGATAGCGGGTTGAAAATAAATTTCCGGCTCATGTCCCCTAAGGCCATCATCCAGTTTGTAATCCAGCATGATGCGGTCGAGCAGGTTCTCACCTTCCCGCAGGTTTTCGGGCAGATGAAAAATTCCTTTTTCATTGGTAAAGCCATCTATAAACGGGTTCATTTCCCAAACCAGTTTTTTATATTCCGGGTTTCTGCAGATGGAATGATCAGAGATCAATACTTTATTGTACGCTTTTGTTTCCTTAGCGATCCTTGGGAGATGGCTGTAAAATAAATGATCGCCCAGTCCGCCATTTTTTATTTCGAGAATCAGTGTTTGCATGGGTTGCCCTTAGAATCTTTTTATCCAGTTATTTTTAAATGCTATTTCAAATGCTATTTTTTTCTGCAAATAAGATCTCTTTGAAAGGTTGATGAAATTTTGCAGCATTTTTTTTTCTCCGGTGGAAAGCCTGTCCTGGTATTGGTTATAAAATGTTTGTACCAGTATAATCTCTTCTTCCAGGAAATCTGTTTTGGCAAAGAGAGAGAACAGGTGATTTTGTATCCTCGCTATCCTGTTTTTTTTCCGGTGATTGGTGAAGGTAACATTGTTATCGTGGCTTCTGTATTTGATATAGGGCCGGTTCAGGCTGGATACTTTACCAAAGCTAAATGCGATCAATGTTATCCAGGCATCGTGATTGAATGATTTATTTTCAGGAATATCCGAAAACCGTTCTCTCATCTGCATGTTCATCATAACAGTACATCCCAGCACAAAGTTTCCGAACAGGAGGGTTTGCAGGCAGTGTTTGTATTTATCGTGCCCCAGCTCATTGTCAACAGAAGGGTTAAGCACTTCTTCATTACTGCTGATAAGTACCAGGTCGGAATAGATCATGGCAGGTGTATGGCCATCATCAATAATGGATAGTGCATGGATCGATTTTTCTATTTTCTCCGGTAGCCATATATCATCCTGGTCACATAGGGCAATATAATGGCCGGGTGTAGCCAATGAGACCGCTTTTTTAAAATTTCCAACTACGCCCAGCCTCGTGCCATTGACATTATATTTTATTTGAGGATGACTGCTGAATTGTTTGATAATGGCCAGGGTATGATCGGTAGAAGCATCATCACAGATAATGATCTCATTGGGTACCACTGTTTGGTCTAACAAAGACTGTATCTGTTGTGCAAGGTATTTAGCTCCGTTATACGTTGCCATTACCACGGAAACCGGGATATTTGTTTGTTTGGATATATCTGTTCTGTCAAACATAATTACCGGTTTCTGTTTATGAATGTATCATAATAAGGTTGCAGGAAATCGATCAAAAAACGATCCTTAAAAATATGCAATTGAATGATAAAATACGAAGGGGCGCATAAACCAACTGAAACCAATAAAGTTGTTATCGCGGATAGCTGCAGGTAACGGGTGAGTAATACGATGGGTAAAAAAAGCGAAGTACTAAGCAAACTATATACAACCAGGTTCCACCGGATAGTGAAGCCGGCATTCTTCCGGATAAAATAAAAGTACAAACCCGTTACGGTTATTTCTGAAAGCACATTCGCGATGGCCGCTCCCTTGTCTTTTAATTCGGGCACCAACAAAAAATTGGCTACTAAAAAAATGGTCATGCCACCCAGTACAGAAAAGAAGATCTCTTTTGTTTTACCCATCGGTAATAAAACCTGGAAAGCGAAAAAATAACCGATCCCTACCAGGACAGGCAATAGCGAGAGGATTCGCATACTGGTAGTGGCTGACGCGAATAAATGGTTGGAAAACGCCACAATGAATTCCGGCGACAGTATGAGAAGGCCGATAGAGATGGGTATTGAAAATTGGATAATAAAATGCCAGGATTTATCCAGCAGGCGTTGAATTTCTTCCGGCTTATTCTCATGGTTAAACAGCGCGAATTTTGGGATGAGTACGAAACCGGCAGAAATGATAAAAGGCAATGATAGCTTAGCCAGTTTTGTAGAAATCGTATAAAGCCCTACTGAATATTCATCTGATAAAAAGCCTAATAACACGGTATCTAATACGGTGTACATGCTGGTTACAATAGCAGTGGCGAAAATAAAAAATAAAGGCTTCAGGTGTTGTGTAAGCCGCAGGTTTTGAAAACGAAAACCCGTTCTGTTTTGAATCAGTAGCAGGTTTAGTACATTGTTTCCCAGGATTGAGAAAAGCAGGATGCCTAAAAAATAGGTATAGTCTGTTGCCTCTTTTACAATAGAAAATAATAAGATCACCGAAATTACTTTGATCAGTATGGATCGTAGTGCCACTAGTTTAAATTCTTCGAGACCTAAGTAAAGCCAATCAATAGAGGTAAATCCTAACAAAATCAAAACACCCGAATAGGCATATAAGGATATATTTGATTGAAAATACGGTACGCCAAAAATGATGCAGCCATAAATAATAGTTACTGCAAAAGAAGTAACCAGGTAAATAGTGGTGAGTTCAGAAAACACTTTAGTAAGTGCTTCTTTATTATTTTTTCTTTTGGCTATTTCCTGCATACCATACACCGGAATACCCAGTGCGGCTATCAATGCGAAATATTGCGCGAAAGAACTTGTTATCTGTACTTTACCAATGCCAACAGGACCTAAAATTCGTGAAGCATACGGAAATGTCAGGATGGGGAAGAGTATATTGGATAAAGAAAGTAGTAGGGTATAAAAAAAATCTTTTTTCATGAAGTTGCCGCTTTCTTCTCTAAATAACTTTGCATTTACGCTGTAACCCTTACTGGTTATTAATGAGGGTGATCTTGAGATTGTCTATAGACCAGCTACGCTGACAAGGTAGGTTAAAGAATTCGCCCGCGTCGCTGCAATTAAAATCAAAACTGTTGCCGGTATGGATAAGGGTCCTGGCTATTTTATACATACTGGTTCCGCGCGGTGAGTTTCTAAGATTGCAGGCGCCGGGTAATTGGGTATCAAATGCATCTGAACCGGCAGCGAATAAAGACGAGCCATTACCCAGCCAGTTGGGATAGGATTGTTTACCGGTACTGTCGTTTGAAAAACCGGTTATCAACTGGTAAACGCCATCAAAACTCATTTGCCAGAGATCATTTTTCCAGTTATCGTGCAGGTACAGATCCAACTCAACCCTTAATGCCTGGTGCGCGGGTAAATCTCTCAGTTTTACATCCACACGGGCATTGTTAAATCGTCCCAATACCTTGTTGCCATTATATTCTGTTATCCGGATATCATTCACCGGTCCGAATAAACCATTTAACCATCCTGACACTTCAATGGATTTCAGGTCGAAAGCCTCGAAATCATTAAAATAAATGGTATTGATACGGGTGATATTTTTGGTACAGGCGCTTAAAAAGAAGGATACCACCAGGATAAGCAGGCTGTATTGTAAGATTTTTTTGACTTTCAGCATAAAATGATCAGGTTTTAAGCGGCGCCTGTCTGATAACCGTAAAAATAATAAATCTTCACTGGGATGTACCGGAATTCTTATTATTACTTAGTTTACTACATTTGCGTTCATGTCTATAGCTAATCTGACTGTGAAGATCATCAACCAGTCTAATAATCCCCTGCCGGCCTATGCCACACAAGGTTCTTCCGGTATGGATATCAGGGCCTTTCTTTCGGAAGACATTCAGTTGCAACCCATGGAAAGAATACTTGTTCCAACCGGTTTATTTGTAGAACTGACCGAAGGATATGAGCTACAGGTCAGGCCCCGTAGCGGACTGGCCATTAAACAGGGGATTACCTGTTTAAATACCCCCGGTACCATTGACGCCGATTACAGGGGTGAAATAAAAGTTATTTTAATTAACCTGTCTGCTGAAACGCAGACCATACATACCGGCGACAGGATTGCACAAATGGTATTACAGCAGGTAGCAAAAATAAGCTGGATATCGGATACCCGGCTTACTGAAACGGAAAGAGGGGAAGGTGGGTTCGGACATACCGGAAAACAATAAACAATATGAAGTATTCTTTTGCTTTTTTACTGATGGCCACCCTGCTGGTATTTTCCTGCAGAACCGTAAAGAAAACACAGGCTATCCAGGACGCGTTTAATAAAAAGGATTCTTCGCAAACCATTGTGATCAGTACCTCTCCTGCTGTTGACTCTGCCGCTATTGTAAAGGATATACTGGAGAAAACGGTAAGGCGTAAAATAGATTTTGTTACGTTTAACGCGAAGATTAAGGTAGACTATGAGGGCCCCGAAAAAAGCGAAAATTATACAGCATACCTGAGTATGCGGAAAGACAGCATTATACTGATTAAAATAAAAGGCAGTTTCCTGGGGATATCGGCTGTGGGACTGGAAGCGAAGATTGACAAAGACAGTGTGATACTTGTGCAACTGGTAGGAGAAAAATCGGTGATGCGCCGTTCGATCAGTTACCTGCAGGAAATAACGCAGATACCTTTTGATTTTTACACATTACAGGACCTGCTCATAGGCAACCCGGTTTTTATGGACGGTAATGTGGTTTCTTTTAAAGCAGGCGCCACTGAGTTGCTGGTATTGATGGTGGGCAATGTTTTTAAACACCTGCTAACCTTAAACAATACCGATTTCAGCATTTTGCATAGCAAACTGGATGATGTGGATATCCAGCGAAACAGAACCTGCGATATTAGCTTAAGCGCCTACCAGCCAATGGGTATTTACCAGTTTGCCACTTACCGGAAAATAACCTTATCAGAAAAATCGAAACTGGATATTTATATGGATTTCAAGGAATTTATTTTAAATGAACCGTTAAAATACCATTTTGATATCCCTAAAAATTTCAGGCGTAAATAATTTACCCCAACTTAGCAGCCGGCAGGGGCCATGTATTTACTGTATAATCATCGTACCATGATCAAAAGATTTTTTTCTGTTGTTTTGCCGCTATCAGTAATACTGTGCGGCGCGGTTGCGCAAAATACCAGGGAAGAATTACAGAAAAAGGAACATGAGATACAGAAAGAACTGGTAGAGCTCAATAAATTATACAGCGAAACACAGAACAATAAAAAGATATCGCTGAAGCAACTGGCCATCATTAAAAGAAAAATTAATGCCCGTGAGGACCTGGTAAACAGTATTAATAAACAGGTACGCCAGATGGATGAAACCATTTACCTGAATGAACGTGATATCTACCGCCTGCGCAAAGAGCTGGATACGCTGAAGATGAAATATGCCAAAAGCATTGTGTTCGCTTACAAAAACAGGAGCAGTTATGAGTACCTGAGTTTTTTATTTTCCGCCAGTAATTTTAATGATGCCATTAAGCGCGTTACCTACTTAAAAAATTATCGGCAGAACAGGGAAACACAGGCCAATGCCATTGAAAAATCGGACCTGTTATTACAGGGAAAAATTGCTGTACTCAGTGGCAATAAAAAAGAAAGGCTTAAAAGCTTACAAACGCAAAGTGAGCAACTAAAGGTATTACAGGAAGATAAAAAAGAGCAGGACCAGGTAGTGGCGCAACTGAAGGGTAAAGAAAAAGAACTGGCCGCGCAGATACGGGATAAGGAAAAACAACGGCAAAAAGTACAACAGGCATTCAATGCCATTATCCGCCGTGAAATTGAAGACGCGAAAAGAAAAGAAGCCGCCAGGTTAAAAGCGCTGGAAGAAAAGAAGAAAACAGAAACAGGAGCGGATAGTAAAGTTAAAATAAATCCATCGGTTAGTAAGTCTTCCAAATCAACCCTGAATAATGAACCTGTTACAGGCATTACCGCGGCAGGCAGAGACAGGGCCTATACGCCATTGGAGTCTACCCCAGAGGGTATGGAAATGTCTATCAATTTTGAAAATAACAGGGGCCGTTTACCCTGGCCGGTGGCTACCGGTGTGATCACCGCCCATTTTGGCCTGGAAAAAATTCCGGGTACCAAACTTACCCGTAAAACGGATGGTATAGAAATATCATTGCCTGTTGGGTCTACTGTTAAAGCCATCGCGGATGGTAAAGTAATTTATGCCGGCGAAGTGGCCGGCGAGCAGTTGCTGGTAGTGCAGCATGGTAAATATTTCTGTGGCTATAATCATTTGTCCAATGTATCCGTATCTGCCGGGCAGGAAGTAAAAGCGGGTTCGGTACTGGGTAAGTCGGGTACTTCTATAGATGGTGAGGGCATCCTGCTGTTTATGATTATGAACGATAAAAGTGTACCGCAGAATCCGGAGCCATGGTTGAAGGCGCAGAAATAGTTACCTTCCAATAAACGCCGCCATATGAACCAATACATTTTATCTTTCGACCAGGGTACTACCAGCAGCAGAGCGATTGTGTTTGATAAAAAAGGAGCCATCATTTCTGTTGCCCAGAAAGAGTTTGAACAACTATTTCCGAAACCGGGATGGGTAGAACATGATGCCAATGAAATATGGAGCACCCAGTTGGGTGTGGCGGCAGAAGCGATAACCAAAGCCGGCCTGTCTGTAAAAAATATAGCGGCGATCGGCATCACCAACCAGAGAGAAACAACGGTGGTATGGGACAGGGCCAGTGGGCAACCCATTTATAATGCCATTGTGTGGCAGGACAGGCGTACCGCGGATTTTTGTGATGCATTGAAAGCGGCGGGTGTTGATAAAACCATTCAGCAAAAAACAGGGTTGGTGGTAGATGCGTATTTTTCCGGAACAAAAATAAAATGGATACTGGATAATGTAGCGGGAGCCAGGGAAAAAGCGAACAGGGGTGAATTGTGTTTTGGAACGATTGATAGCTGGCTCTTATGGAAACTTACCAATGGGAAGGTACATGCCACAGATGTTTCGAATGCATCGAGAACGATGTTATTTAATATTCATTCATTACAATGGGATGAAGAACTACTGAAAATATTGGATGTGCCTGCATCTGTATTACCTGAAGTGCGCAGCAGCAGTGAGGTATATGGACATACACAAAATATTTTAACGGCACACAATATACCCATTGCCGGAATAGCCGGCGACCAGCAGGCGGCATTGTTTGGACAGATGTGTACACAACCCGGCATGGTAAAGAATACCTATGGCACCGGTTGTTTTATGTTGATGAATACCGGCGAAAAAGCCGTGCCTTCTACCCATCATTTGTTAACTACGGTTGCGTGGCAGGTAAATGGGGTAACGCAGTATGCACTGGAAGGCAGTGTATTTATCGCGGGCGCCGTGGTGCAGTGGTTGCGCGATGGATTAAAGATTATCCGCACTTCTGCGGAGGTAGAAACACTGGCAGCCGAAGTAACGGGAACGGATGGAGTATACGTGGTTCCTGCCTTTGCGGGATTGGGTGCGCCCTACTGGAACCAGCATGCGAGGGGAACGATAGTGGGCATTACCCGCGGCACTACCGGTGCGCATATAGCGCGGGCCGCATTGGATAGTATTGCCTATCAAACCATGGATGTATTAAAAGCGATGGAAGCCGATTCAGGCATCGCGATCAAAGAATTAAGGGTAGATGGCGGCGCCACTGCCAATAATTTACTGATGCAGTTTCAGAGTGATCTGCTCAATACCAAAGTGATCCGACCCACTATTATTGAAACCACTGCTTTAGGCGCCGCTTATCTTGCAGGACTGGCCGTAGGCTACTGGAGCAGTATGGAAGATATTCAGCAGCAATGGCAAATGGAAAGAACGTTTAGTTCAACCATGACGGATGCAAACAGGCAGGCCCTGTCCAAAGGCTGGTCCCGCGCCATCCACACCGCTATTTCGTGGAGTGAATAAAAAAAATCATTCTCTCATTCTATCATTCTCTCATTTTATCATTCATTCATGTCCCGCGCTACTTCCCTCCAACAACTAACCGCATCATCATCATTCGACATTGTAATCATTGGCGGAGGCGCCACCGGGCTGGGGTGCGCATTGGATGCTGTATTGCGGGGGTATACCACTTTATTAATAGAGCAATATGATTTTGCAAAAGGTACCTCGAGCCGGTCAACCAAATTAGTGCATGGCGGGGTGCGTTATTTGCAGCAGGGTAATATCAAATTAGTAAGAGAAGCTTTACGCGAAAGGGCATTCCTGTTGCGGAACGCGCCTCACCTTACTTCTGTACAACCCTTTGTGGTACCGGTTTTTAGCTGGTGGGAGAAATTGTATTATGGGGTTGGCTTAAACATATATGATCTCTTAGCCGGAAAATTATCCCTGGGCAGAACAAGGGTACTGTCAAAAAAAGAAACGATCGCTTACCTGCCGGCGATCAATCCCGCAAAATTAGCCGGAGGTATTTTATATTTTGACGGACAGTTTGATGATAGCCGGCTCTGCACCGACCTGGCAGTAACCGCGGCTAAACAGGGCGCCATCATCATCAACTATTGTAAGGCAACCGGTTTTTGTAAAAAGGATGGAAAGATTACCGGGGTAAATGGAGTGGATACGCTAACGGGCAAAGAATTTACGGTAACTGCCAAAGCGGTGATCAATGCCACGGGTGTTTTTACAGATGCCGTGATGCAGATGGATGATGCGGCAAAGCATGACCTGGTAACGCCGTCGCAAGGTATTCACCTGGTAGTGAATGCTTCATTATTTCCGGGTACTACGGCGATGATGATACCAAAGACAGATGATGGCAGGGTATTATTTGCGGTGCCCTGGCATCATAAAATGGTGTTGGGCACAACGGATACACCGATCGCTACCGCTATTATAGAGCCTAAGCCATTGGAAGAAGAAATTGATTTTATATTAAAGCATATCAACCGGTATGGTACGGCCCATATTCAGCGAAGCGATGTGAAATCGGTGTATGCGGGACTCAGGCCCCTGGTAAAAACCAGTGGGGCAAAAGGCACCGCTTTGTTATCGCGCGATCATACACTGGTGATCGCGGCGAGTGGCCTGGTAACCATCACCGGGGGTAAGTGGACCACCTATCGAAAAATGGCTGAGGATGCGGTGAGCAATGCGCTGTTTGTTTCTAAGCAGGCTAAGAGAGCCTGTAGTACCGGGAAATTTACCATAGGCAATCCAACAGAAAGGGCGGGCATGATTGCCGGTATGATTCAGTTGGATGCATCACTTGCGGAACCCATTCATGGAGGATATCCTTATCAAAAAGCGGAGATATTGTATGCGGTGCGGTATGAGATGGCGCTAACTGCAGAAGATATTTTAGCAAGAAGAACCCGGTTGCTTTTCCTGGATGCAAGAGCCGCCATTGCATCGGCGCCCATAGTGGCCGCAATGATGGCTACTGAATTGGGAAAAGATTTGGAATGGGAAGAAGCGCAGGTTACTACTTTTATTAACCTCGCGCAACAATATTTACTTACCTGATCTCTTCGTGCCCCCCTTGTGCCTTGGTGCCTTTGTAGTTCAGGTTTTTTTTGAACCACAAAGGCACCAAGGCACGAAGAAGGGTTATCTTAGACGAACAAACGATTGCTATATGACGCCATTCATTGCCGAATTAGTGGGTACCGCTATGCTGATCATCCTGGGGGATGGGGTAGTAGCAAATGTTATTTTACAAAAAACAAAAGGAAACAATGGCGGTTTAATAGCTATCACTTTTGGATGGGCCATTGGTGTATTTGTGGGGGTGTATGCCACAGCATCCATTAGTGGCGCGCACCTTAACCCCGCGGTAACCATTGCACTGGCAACAATAGGTAAATTCAGTTGGGCAATGGTGCCCGCCTATCTGCTTGCCCAGTTACTCGGCGCCATGCTTGGGGCCCTTGTTGTATGGCTGGCATACCGGCAGCATTTTAATGCAACCGATGATGCCGCTACCAAGCGCGCTGTATTTTGTACCTCACCCTCTATCAGTAGTCCGGCGGATAATATCTTATCAGAATTCATTGGAACATTTGTATTTGTATTGGCCATACTCTTCATTACCAAATCGCAGCATTCACTGGGCTCACTGGATGCATTGCCGGTAGCTTTACTGGTATTGGGTATTGGCCTGAGTTTGGGTGGTACAACGGGGTATGCCATTAATCCCGCCAGGGACCTGGGTCCGCGAATCATGCATGCCTTGTTACCGATTAAAAATAAACAGGGCAGCGATTGGGGGTATAGCTGGATACCGGTTGTTGGGCCGATTATCGGCGCGGTTCTTGCGGCTATCGTATATCAATGGTTACTGAAGGCATAGCGCCAATGGCCTGCTATAAAATCTTTTTCGCTTTTGACCGCAGAAAAGGGATATTGAAATAAGCGGTATTAGCCGGCGGCTTACGTTTAGTTACCGGCGGTATTTTTTGGTATTCGGTATAATAGATGCGTAAAAGAGTAATGAAATAAGAAATGATCAGTGGACCAAAAACAAGCCCGGTAATCCCAAAATATTGTATCCCGATAATCACCCCCAATACCGTTACCACCGGGTGCACATCGGCCATTTTTTTAGCCAGTAAAAACCGAACCACATTATCAGTAGAACTTAAAATGGTAAGACCATATAAAAAAACAAATAATCCCTGCCAGGTTTGATGACTGACCAATAAATAGACACTGATTGGAATCCAGACAAGTCCGGTTCCAATAATAGGAAGAATAGAAGTAACACCCGTTATTACGGCCCAGAAACCCGCTTCAGGAACCCCGGCAATGATAAAAGAAATATAAGCGACAAAACCCTGGATTACCGCGATCAGGGGAACCCCCACCGCGTTACTGAAAGTTTGGGCCTTTAGTTCATCGCCAAAAAGCTGGATCTTACTGCGTTTGAAGGGAAGATAAAATATGATAGCCGCTTCCATGCGGTTGATATGAATGATGAGGAAGTAAAGAAAGAAATACATCATGGTAATCGTTCCCAATAAATTCAATCCCTGGTTTAATAAGGAAGAAATAAAACCCGTGATAAACGATTGAGCCTGCGCGATATTTTTTTCTGAAAGCAAAATAAAATGAAAGCGCTCCTGGAGCTGGGCATCCAGGTTTTTTAAGGGATTAATAACGGTCGTTTGCAGATTGGTGCCTACCATTTGTACTTTTTTAAAAAGCATGGCAGCCAGTAAAGAGATGGGCAGCAGGATCATAAAAAATGAAATGATGATAACCAGTACCGCGGCCCATGATTTGCGCCAGCCTTTTCTTTTGATGAGCCAGTATACAAAACGTTTGCTAAGTACATAAAACATGACGGCAGCCAGGAAGGCCGTAAAAAATTCTATCAGGCTAAACAGGAGGAAAAGCCCGAGAACAATGATTACCCCCAGGAAAAAGTAACGGTTAATTTTATGGCTTTGCTGGTTTTCCATAGTAACTTATGCAGGCGGAATACGACTGTGGTGTGAAGATAACCAAGAAAGCCAAGATTCTGAGCAGGTACTGTCCTCTTCCTAAAATAGCCCCTGGTGGAGGAATCCGGAGGTGCGGCCCATTTCCCCACGATTTTTCTAATTTAGTTAGTGGTTTTTCTCATTTTTAAGGTGCATCCCCTTACCTTTGCCGCCAGGTTGGAAAATAAAGATTCCAACCCCTAAAAACGTACATTTTTAAACCTTAATATATCTCCTGAGATGGCCACAAAAGGTAAGATCAAACAGATTATCGGTGCGGTAGTAGACGTTCATTTCCCGGATGAAAACACGTTGCCTGAAATTTACAATGCCCTGGAAATTACCAGGGAAAATGGCGATAAACTGGTGCTGGAAGTGCAGCAGCACCTGGGTGAAGACAGTGTACGTACCATTGCGATGGATGGTACCGAGGGGTTGGTGCGTGGGATGGCTGTAATAGATACCGGCATTCCGATTGCCATGCCGGTAGGGGATGACATTTATGGCCGTTTATTTAATGTAACCGGCGATGCGATAGATGGTTTGCCACAGGTGAGCAAGGTGAATGGACGACCTATTCACAATAAGCCGCCCTTATTCGAGAATTTAAGTACCACTTCAGAAATATTATTCACCGGCATTAAAGTAATTGACCTGATTGAGCCCTATGCAAAGGGTGGTAAGATTGGTTTGTTTGGTGGCGCCGGGGTAGGTAAAACCGTATTGATCCAGGAACTGATCAACAATATCGCGAAAGGGCATGGTGGATTATCTGTATTTGCCGGAGTAGGCGAGCGTACCCGTGAGGGGAATGACCTGTTACGTGAAATGATTGAAGCGGGCATTATGCAATATGGGGAGGCTTTTAAACATAGCATGGAAGAAGGCGGATGGGATTTGAGTAAGGTAGATATGAAAGGATTGAAAGAGTCGAAAGCCACTTTTGTATTCGGACAAATGAATGAACCTCCGGGAGCACGTGCGCGTGTGGCCCTGAGTGGATTAACCATTGCTGAATATTTTCGTGATGGGGATGGTACCGGAAAAGGAAAGGATATCCTGTTTTTTGTAGATAATATCTTTCGTTTTACCCAGGCGGGTTCTGAGGTTTCGGCCTTGCTGGGACGTATGCCATCCGCGGTAGGGTATCAGCCAACGCTGGCAACGGAAATGGGACTGATGCAGGAGCGTATCACATCTACCAAAAATGGTTCGATCACTTCTGTACAGGCGGTGTATGTACCCGCAGATGACCTGACGGATCCGGCGCCTGCCACCACTTTCGCTCACCTGGATGCCACCACGGTATTGAGCCGTAAAATTGCCGATTTAGGTATTTATCCGGCGGTGGATCCATTGGATTCTACTTCAAGGATTTTAACCCCGGCGATTGTTGGGGAAGCGCATTATGATTGTGCCAACCGGGTAAAATTAATTTTACAACGCTATAAAGAGTTACAGGATATTATTGCCATCCTGGGTATGGATGAGTTGAGTGATGAAGATAAGATGACCGTACACCGTGCCCGTAAAGTGCAGCGTTTTCTGTCGCAACCTTTCCATGTAGCTGAACAGTTTACAGGGTTGAAAGGGGTATTTGTAGACATCAATGATACCATCCGTGCTTTTAATTCTATTATGGATGGAGAAGTGGATGAATATCCTGAAGCGGCTTTCAACCTGGTAGGATCATTGGAAGACGCGATTGAAAAAGGCAAGAAAATGATGGATGCCGCCAAAGCATAAGACATTTTCAAATTCACAAATTCACAAATTGCTACTAGAAATATTAACTCCCGAAAAAAAGCTCTATAGCGGCGAAGTATATGGTGTACTGTTGCCCGGTATAGCAGGTTTATTTGAAATACTGGATAAACACGCCCCCCTGGTAAGCGCCCTGGGAAAGGGTACCCTCAAAATTTTAAAAGCCAAAAACGAGGTTGAATTATATTCTATTCAAAGTGGTTTTGTAGAAATGCTCAACAACAAAGCCACCGTACTGGTAGAAGGCGCAGAAGCGCTGTAGTATATTCCTTAGTTAGGAGTTATCAATTAAATCCAACTCCCAACTCCTAACTCTTAACTCCCCCTCCCAACTCCTCCCCCCCGTTTAAAAACAGCCAAAAACTGTATTAAATACGCTTGTCCGCGTCTTGGGCTTATTGGTACTTCGTAGGGTTCGAACAAAACCTTGTTGCAACAAGTCGAAGTATCCCGATGTCGGATTTTCAAGTTTGGGAAAACGAAAAAAATAGTATCATGAAAATTTTTTTTAAATCATTCGTAGCATTTGTGGTCTGTGGATTTTTTTTAGTATCCTGTAAAAAGGATCAGCCACAGCAGCACAATGCAGATGAGCAACTGGAGAGCAGGGCAGATTTCAGGCAGTATGTGGCAAATGATCTCTTTAGCAGGGTTCAATTTGCCGGCTATTTGTCGGGCAAATTAAATGCGGCACAGTATGGGCAGATGCGTGCCGACCTGGCGGTTGCTTCTGAAGCGGCGCTCCCTGGTATTTTTAGTAAGTATCGGCTGGATTATGCCTTTTTTCAGCAACATACCATTGAGCGGATAGCCCATGGCGTTCAAATGGTGCGGGCTGTACCGTCTTTTGCCGGATTAAATGAGCAGCAGATAGATCAGCGGTTTAATGAGGGATATCAAAAAGTGGCAGCAGGAATGATGCAGCAGGTTAAAGAGAGAATGGTAGCATTTAAAACGAAGGAGGGGAGCAAAAGAATGGATTTCGCCGGCTATCCTACTCAAAATAGAGTAGAAGTACTGGGTATAAATACGGGTTTGGAAAATGAAGGAAAACCGTATTTTAGTACTGCCAATGAGGTATTGCTGCCGGAAGGCGAAGCGGTTGATAAGATGGCCATATATATTAACGGGTTATCAAAGAAAGGAAATATTACGGGTGCGGAGGTTTTTAAATGTTTTAAAGAGGCGTTGGGTTTTGGCACAGCCTCTATGGCAGCTGTTGCGGGCTGGTTTAAAGGAACGGCTGGAATAGCGATACAGGAAGTTATTGCAGTAGCCACACGTTGGGCAATCAGGCATGTTGGTTGGATAGGGGCCGCTATTACCATTATAAGTTTTGCGGATTGTTTATATGGTGTACAATAAAATTTAATTAAATGAAAAATTTTGTAAAAAGATTCCTGCTATTCCTTTTGGTAGTACATGGTTTTGGCATCAATGTAATCGGGTTCATTGTGTATGGACTGGTATTTCGTACATATGGTCCTATAGATTCAGTATTGGTTTTGTTAATATCATTACAACTGAACACCTTCGGTTTCTATTATTACCAAAAAATTTATCCTGATATGGTAACGGGTACTGGCAAACAATTACGTTCACCATGGGTGATTGATTTTTTTAGGAAGTAATGAAAACAATGGTAGCTACTGCCGGAGTCATTTCATCTGGCAGTAGTTATTTTTTAATTCAATTGCGGATCAATCGGATAATTGACCATCCGGGTATATTCCCCTCCTAAATCTTTCAATGCCTCTTTCCATATCTGTTGTGTATTCCTATTAAAAACAAGCCCCCTGCTGGCTTTGCGGGTAATCCAGCTTTTGGTTTCCAGTTCAGTATTTAATTGCCCCTCAGTCCAGCCACTATATCCCTGGAAAAAACGGATATCATGCTTGCCGAGTTTATTTTCTTTGAGTAATACCAGCACTTCTTCAAAATCGCCTCCCCAAAAAATGCCATCAATTACTTCAATACCACCGGGTACCAGGTTAGGACATTGGTGCAGGAAATGTAAACTGTCTTTTTGAACGGGTCCGCCATCATACACCGGGAACCGGATGCCTGCTGCCTGTTCTATCAGGTCGCCTATTTGCCGGTCATCGGTTTTATTCAGTACGAACCCCAAACTGCCCTCTGCCTGGTGTTCGCATAAAAGCACCACGGTACGCATAAAATTTGGGTCCTTCAGAAATGGGTCGGAAATGAGCAGGGTTCCAGGTACAATAGTATCCATACGTAAAAGGTAAGGATAAGAATTTGTATACAAAAATGCCGCTATCCTGTGCCGCCGTTAAAATCCTGATAAAGATAGCTGCCTGTATGCAGTGTTTGGCAGTTCCCATTATATTTGTAAGGATGAAGAGAACTTTCCCCGTCATTATCATACTGATTTCACTCTCACTATCCGGCCTTATTGTACTGCAGGTCTCATGGTTACAAAACCTGTTGGAAGTAACCCAAAACCAGTTCGATAATAATCTCAATGAAGTAGGGGCCGGTGTTAGCAAGGAGCTTAGTAAAAAAGTGTATACAGGGCAGGTACTTCGTTTACCCAGAAGGGGTGGGCTGAATTTTAGTTCTGATTTTCGCACACATTTTCTGATGCCGCCATCGGTGGATGAGAAGTTTACCTTACAGGAAATACATACCAAACTCAGGACCGGGTTTGACAGGGTCAACCTAAAAAACCTGCAATTCGAATTTGGGGTAACGGATACCAATGATGATTATGAAATGTATACCAGGGGCTATGAAAAAGAATTCTGGGATACCGTAAATAATAAGCGGAGATATTTTGCCATTGTTCCTGAAAATAATGCAGACATAGAAGCGATGCCATCCCTGGAACACCTGGTAATAGTAGTGCCTGATTTTGATAAGCAGATATGGGCATCACTTCGCTGGGTTATTTTTGGCGCGATACTGTTTATGCTGGTTATTATTGCCGCCTTTTATGTTACCGTAAGGTCTTTGCTGAAACAAAAAAAATTAAGTGAGATCAAAAGTGATTTCATTAATAATATGACGCACGAGTTTAAAACACCCCTGGCCACTATCTCACTGGCTATTGATGCTTTGCGAAATGAAAAAGTACAGGCTGATAAGGAGAAATCGAAATATTTCAGCGGCATCATTAAAGAAGAAAATATCCGCATGAACAAACATGTGGAAACCATCTTGCAGGCGGCCCTTATGGAAAAGCAGGAACTGCGGCTTAACCTGGTACCATTGCATGTACACGGGCTTATCCAGGCTACTTTAGTGAACTATCGTTTACAGTTGCAGGATAAGGGTGGGGAGGTTCAATTGTTACTGAACGCGAAAAATGACATGGTCAATGCGGATGAAGTGCATTTTGCCAACCTGTTGTCTAACCTGGTGGATAATGCCATTAAATATTCCAATGATCATATCCATATTATCATATCTACACACAGTACCCAAAAGCACCTGGTAGTAAGGATTGAGGATAACGGTATTGGCATGAGCAAGGAAACCGTAAAACGCGTTTTCGAAAAATTCTACCGCGCCCATACGGGCAACCTGCACAATGTGAAAGGTTTTGGACTGGGTATGAGTTATGTGAAAACAGTGATTGATGCCCACAAGGGCAAAATAAAAGTAGAAAGTACGTTGGGGAAAGGAAGTATTTTTACCCTTGAGCTTCCCCTGCTTCAGGAGTCTCTATAACCCCTCCCCCCCTCAGAGAGCGGTTACGCGGAGCAGTTTAGCCATAGAAGGCTTCCATCTCCGTAGCTGAGGAAGCGGAAATTGTTCTCTAACGCGTAGTCATATATTTTTTTCCAGTGATTACCTGTAATAGCGGCTACCAATAGCAGCAGCGTTGATTGCGGTTGATGGAAATTAGTAATCAGCGCATTCACCATTCTAAAAGAATAACCGGGTGCAATGATGATTTGGGTTTTGGTAATTAGTCTTTGCATAGTATGCTTCTCCATCCAATTCACTAAAGCATGCAATGACTCATTATTTGAAATGGCCGATGCTGGTAATTCATAGGGGTCCCATTGAGAAACCATTAATTCACCTGGTTGGATAGAAGGGTTAAGGATAGTTTTAACCCCCAGCCAATAAAGGCTCTCCAGTGTACGGAGCGAAGTGGTACCTACCGCGATTATATTTTGTTTTACAGGCTGTTGTAAATTTTTAATTAAGGTTTTGCTTACATCCATGTATTCTGCATGCATGTCGTGATCCTGCATGGTAGCGGATTTTACGGGTTTGAAAGTTCCGGCGCCCACATGCAGGGTAACAAAATCATGCTGAATATTTTTGTTCTCCAGTTTTTCAAAAAGCCGGTCAGTAAAGTGTAAACCCGCGGTAGGCGCCGCTACGGAACCATCATGCCTGGCATAAATGGTTTGGTATCTTTCCGCGTCGGCTGTATCCGCGGAACGGTTCAGATAAGGGGGCAAAGGAACCAGGCCCGCTATATGCAATAGTTCTGCGAAACTCATTTCAGGTTTATTCCAACTCAGTTCTATCACAAAGCAATCGCTTAATTGTTCCACTTTATGGGCCCTTAATTCGATCTCAGAAAAATCAGTACCCGCGGAATCCCGCTCAGAAAAATGTATTCCCTTCCTGCAAATCAGCGATCCTTCTTTCCATTTCTTCGCCCCACCCACCAAACATTTCCACCACACTTTTTCTTTTTGCAGCATGGCAGTAGTGATATCGGGATATTGTTCATGTGGTTCTAAACAAAATATTTCAATAATACCCCCATTGGGTTTTTGAAACAGTAACCTGGCTTCTACTACTTTGGTATTATTAAAAACCAGTAATGAATCTGCCGGAATTTGTTCAGCAAGGTTAGCATACCTGTCTTCTGAAATCTGTCCGTTTTGATAGACTAGTAATTTGCTCTGGTCACGCCCGGGCAAAGGATATTTGGCAATGCGATCCTCGGGAAGGGAGTAGGTGAAATCTTTGATAGATAAAAGCTTTGGATGCAAGGGTGTCATTTATGTTCAAAGATAATTTAATGTTACCATCTTATTAAATTACTGTGAAGCATCGTTGTAAGTTTGGTTTGTTGTGTAAATGTTAGGCAGGTAATAACAAATAATTAAGCTAAAGTCATTAAATCATTAATTGCCCCCCGGCATATAATTAGTTAACTGGTTTACAACAAACTTTGCGGCTATAAAGCCTCCCTCTTATGACACTGCAGAAAAACACACTACCTATCCTATCCGGGTATAGGTCATTATTAAAACAGTATTTCTCAATCATTATTGTATTTACTGTTTTTTGTTTATGCACAATATAATATGGAAAAAATGAAATTCAGTGAAGATGATATCTGATTGATCCTTGATTAGCTCTTCAAAAATCTATTGTACCGCGATGAAAATGACTCTTCCTCTTTCTATTATTTTCCTATTAATACTGGCATCTTTCAGTACTGATCCTGGTATGAAAATTAATCAACAGTATACGGTTGATTCATTGGGAGCCTGCCAGGGTATCTCTTTTCAAAATGGAAAGCTGTTTGCTTATGGTGATAGAGAAGTGGGTGTGATAAGGGAATACAAGTTGGAAGCTGATAGTCTGAAATATTTGGGTAAAGAGATGAAACTTACCATTGATGGTAAAGATCTGATCAATCATCCAACAGGAATTGCCTACAATGGTAAGGGTCCTGTTTTCATTGGAAACAGTATACGACTGAATGCGGAAGGCACTTTATGGAAAGCTGTTATATACTGCATTAATTGGGAAGGGCTGCTTGCAACAGGAACATTGGATGGTAACCTGATAAATACCATTGAAGATGATACCTGTATTCAGGGAACAAGGCCTGAATATGTACAATATAAAAAAAAATGGTACGTAGCAACCGCTGATTATGGTGGTAAGGCCAATGAAGTGAGGCTATATGATCCTCTTCTTTTGAAGCGTGTAAAGAAAACTTCAGAGAAGGGCGTTGCAGTTAAAAAATTTACCTGTTCGCCCTGGGTACAAAATCTCACATGGATACCGGAAAAAGGGATTCTGTTACTTATCCAAAATCAAATTGAGGGCAGGAGATGGCGCTTCACATACCTGGATATGGATAAATCAGTTAAAACAGGTAAAGAACAGGTGATTAAAGTAATAGATATAGACAGGAATGATGAACTGGAGGGGTTTGTATTCCTGCAATCTATACAGCGGGGTATTGCTGTAAGTTCTTCACGCGAAAACAATGTGAACACTATGAATATTCGCTGGTAATGGTTGTCTTTTCATTGAAATACTATTTTTTACAATAACACGATACCAAACTAAGTAATTATGAAACGGAAAAACAGAGAAATGGTGTATGAGTCCGGCATTCAGGCTATACAGAAGAGCTTTAGTCTGCTCTTTTTTGCAGTATGCATGCTCACAGGATTTGCGGCAAATGCACAAACTATTACCAGGGTTACCGGAACCGTTGCAGATGAATCAAATAAACCTTTACAGGGGGTTAGTGTAGCCATCAGGTCTTCAGGTAAACTAACAGTAACCGATGTAAATGGTCGTTATTCAATGGCAGCTAATGCTGGCGCAGTTTTAATATTTTCCTATACAGGTGCGGTATCACAGGAAATTGTTGTTGACAAAGAAGTAATCAATGTAAAACTGAAAGATGAGGTAAAAGTGCTTGAAGAGGTTTTCATTGGTTATTCAAGGCTTCGTAAAAGCGATCTCACTGGCGCTGTATCCAGTGTAAAATCGAGAGAATTAAATCTTAGTAGCCCTACCCTGAGCCAGGCTTTGGTTGGAAAAGTAGCGGGCGTACAGGTGTCGCAGGTAAGTGGTGCACCCTATTCAGGTACAAAGATCAGGGTTCGTGGTGTTGGTTCTATCAATGCCAGCTCTGAGCCTTTATATGTGATAGATGGATATCCTATTGGAGGTAATGTTAGTTCAGGACCCGGTAATGCCAGAAACGAGACATCAGGATATAATCCGGCAACTTCAGGTAATGATATTTTTATTAACCCGGATGATATTGAGTCTATCGAAATTCTGAAAGATGCCGCTTCTGCTGCTATCTATGGATCAAGGGCATCTGCCGGTGTTATTTTAATTACAACGAAAAGAGGCAGACTGGGGAAAGGAAAATTTGAGTATGACTACCAGGCAGGTATCAATCAACTGGCACATAAAGTTAAGATGCTTGATGCTGAGGGATTTGCTTCTTTGTTTGTGGATGGGAGGAACAATTCTTACAAAAATATTCTTATTGCCAAAGGAATTCCCTGGAGTGATGCCTTCTTCTCTGATGATAATGCTACGCGTACTGCCAAGGCCGGTAGTTCCAATACATCTTCCATTTCTATCCTTAAATCTCTCTATGATTTTCCAACACAAACATTACTAAAGCCTCAATATAATACCGACTGGCAGGATGCATTATATAGAAATGCATTGGTACAAAGACATAATCTTTCATTTTCCGGTGGGAACAATGGAACCAGGTACCTGATCAGCGCGGGTTACCAGGATCAGGATGGGATTATTGTGAGCACTTTTCAACGTAGGTTGAGTTTACGTGCTAATATTGATGCTGATCTGACTAAAAAATTAAAAGTAGGTTCCAGTATTTTCGTAACCAATACAAGTAACCGTGAAGTGGAAGAGGGCCGCTTTCACCAGGGTCCTATATTGGGCGCTTTGGTTTATATGCCAATCTTCCCTTTATATAATGCTGATGGAAGTCTTGCCCTGGGTCAGGCTGCACAGCAAACTGATGGGTTCTCTTATGCTTTTCAGGGTATTGAAAATCCAGTGGCTTTGGCACAGCGTGTAAATATTACACGCAAAGGAAACAGGGCCACGTTTAACGTGAATGCTACGTATGAGATTGTTCCGAACCTGAATGCAAAAATAAATCTGGGTGGACAAGCCTATACAGAAAAGTATGAATACTACTATCCAACAAATCTGAGCAGTGGTTTAAATCCTCCGGGTTCTGCACAAGCGATTGCCGCTGCAAATGCCTCTTCCCAGTTTTTAAATAACCAGGATGCGCTGGCAGAGTTTACGTTGGATTATAAAAAAGAAATCGGCCTTCATCATTTTGATGTATTGGGTGGATATACCGCACAGGAAACAAATACAGATGTGGTTAGTGTGGGCGCCAACGGTTTTTCCAATGACCTGGTACCTGAAATATCAGCACGCGGCGCCAATGCGGCTAATTTTTATTACCTGTCAAATACGGGTAAAACCACCACTACTTTGCTTTCTTACCTGGCACGGGTTATTTATAGTTATGATAAAAAATATTACTTAACCGGATCCTTCCGTACCGATGCTTCTTCAAGGTTTGGTCCCGAAAACCGTTGGGGACGGTTCCCATCTGTTTCTGCAGGATGGAATATATCTAATGAAAATTTTTACCATGATTGGTTAGGGAAAAAATCAACGCTTAAATTAAGAGCCAGTTGGGGATTGACAGGAAATAATAATATAGGTAATTACCGTTATGAGCAGGCTTTATCCGGAACCAGTGGTGCAGTAATAGGTAGCAATGTGTATACAGCGAACTGGGCGGGTAATATTACAGATAGCAGGCTGGGTTGGGAATCAACCTCTCAATTTAATTTTGGTTTGGATGCGGAATTATTTAATAATCGTTTGTCTGTTTTGTTTAACTACTATATCAGTAAGTCTTATAACCTTCTTTTCAATAAAAGTATTTCTGCCTTATCGGGAACCACTTCTATCCTAACCAATCTGAGTAATTCGAATATTCAAAATAAAGGGTTTGATCTGCAACTGGATGCAAAGCTTATCCAGAGCAGGAAATTTAACCTGAATTTCAGCGGTAACATTACTGCAAACCGTAATAAAGTGATCAGCCTTGGTGGGGCCAGTGAAATTTATGTAGCAGGCGCGGAAAGAAGTTACACAACACACGTTACAAGAGAGGGTGATCCTATTGGTATGTTTTATGGAATAAAGGTAAAGGGTATGGTTCGTGAAAGTGATATGGCCAATATAACTGCTGATAATGCGGCGTTATTATCAAACAATACTTTTCCTGCCGGGTATAAATTAAAGGGTCTTCCCAGATCAGTCTATTCCAGTACACCTTTACAGCCGGGTGATCTGTATTTCGAAGATATTAATGGTGATGGCCTGGTTAATGAATCTGATAAGCAAATCATTGGAACACCTTACCCGAAATTTACTTACGGGTTTAACCTTAACATGAATTTTCAGCAATTCGATATCACTGCTTCATTTAATGGTTCACAGGGAAACAGTGTGATTGATGGTCAGGATTACTATATCAGAAATTTTGAAGGATCCGGGAATAACTATGCTACTGTTGCCAATCGTTACAGAAGTGAGGCACAGCCTGGTGATGGTCATGAGTACAAAGCCTCAAGAGGCGGTACACAAAGTAATAGTACACGTTTATCTGATTTTTATATTCAGGATGGTTCTTTTTTCCGATGTACAAATATCACACTGGGCTATACCTTCAACTCCCTGGCCTTTATCAAAAAAATGGGTATTTCCAGTTTAAGATGGTACACAAGCATCGATAATGCCTTTACCATTACAAAATATCTGGGATACAATCCTGAAGTGGATTATAATAATGGGGTAAATCTGGCGCCAGGCGTTGATTATGGTAAGTATCCACTGGTTCGTTCTTTTTCAACAGGCATTAAACTTCAGTTTTAATCTGTTATAACAATCATTAAAATTTTTCTTATGCGTAAAATAATCCCAATCACATTCGGTATACTTTCACTGGTATGTTTTAGTGCCTGTTCAAAGTCCTTTTTGGAGCAAACTAATCCAAACTCAGTTTCAGTTGACCGTGGATTTCAATCGGAAACAGATATTACCAATGGTGTATATGGTGTATACCAGGCACTACGTAGTTCAAACTGTATAGGAGAAGGCGCTTCTTTATGGACAGATGATCGGTCTGATGATGTTAACAGTACGGATAACCAATCTAATAATGGAGAACCATTTCAGTTCACTTCTTTTTCGTTAGTGCCAAGTAATACATACCTGCAAAGACACTGGACAGCATTGTACACCCCAATTTCCAGGGCTAACCTTATCTTGTCTGTAATAGGAAAAATTTCTTTTACAGTTGAAGCAACCAGAACCCAATATATAGCCGAATTAAAATTCATCAGGGCCCTTATGTATTTCAACCTGGTAAGGGAGTTTGGCGCCGTACCTTTGGTTACAGATCGTTTAACTTCTACTGAACAGGTTTCTGCACTTACTTTCCGGGCAACACGTGAGAAAGTATATGCCCAAATTATTGCTGATTTGAAAGAGGTGATTACCAGTAATCTTCCTGCTGTTCAATCTGCTGCCAGCAAAGGGAAGGTTTCATTACAGGCTGCCAATGGGTTACTCGGACAGGTTTATTTAACAATGGGTGCCACATTGGATGCCGCGGATGCAACTGCTAATTTCAACAATGCCAAAACTTATTTAATGGCTTGTTACAATCAGAAAACGTTTACCAGTCTTTCTGATATCCCTTATGCGGATGTTTTTGATGTAAACAAAAAAAATACCAACCCGGAAATTATATTCCAGATTTCATATAAGCAGGGTGATCCGGCCTACAGTTCAAGAATCGCTGCCAGTAACCAGGCAAAAGGAGAAACGATTAATTCCCTGGTGGTATCAACCGGAGCAGGGGGCACTTTAACCAATGACCTGCAAAAAGAATTCGAAACGGGTGACCTGCGTACAACTTTCTCCATCAAATATGCCGCCGCCGCGTCGGTACAATCTTATTTTATTACTAAATACCGCGACATAAGCGCTACTGCCGGTAACCTTGGGTATGGAGGAAATGATTATATTATTATGCGCTATGCCGATATTATTTTAAATCTTGCCGAAGTGAATATGTATCTGAATGATAATGCAACAGCCATTCAATACCTCAATATGGTTAGAACCAGGGCGGGCATGCCATTATATGCTGCCATGCTAACCAATCCGGCATATGTAGCCCGATATCCAACATTAAAAATGGCGATACTGCATGAAAGACGTGTTGAACTCGCTTTTGAACATCATCGCTGGCATGACCTTACCAGATTCTTTACCGCCGCGGACCTGGTAACTTACATACGTTCAAAGAGTCAGGTTGACTATAATAATTCCCCCCTTACAAATTGTACTACCAAAGACTATTTCTTTCCCGTACCATTGAATGAGGTAAAACTGGACCCTGAAAAAATGATTCAGAATCCCGGATATTAAAACAAATGTATTTATCAAAAGCCCTGCTTACACAGTAAGCCTACTTTTTTTTGGTGTGTCAGGCCTGTATATCAGCTATAGGGTGTAAGTCCCGGATAAAACGGAACACCAAACAAAGTTATTCTAACAAACCGCCGTATACCGACCGAACGGTACGTACGGTGATGCGAGAACACAGGTAGTCAATTAATGGCTACCTTCCTACTCCCTTTTATTGTGGAATAACAAGGCTATTCACACAAAAATCCCTCTAATTCACCTGTTATCCACAGAAATTCACAGATTTTTTGGCTTTTTTAGATAGGAATCACTTCAAATGCTTACCTGTATTGAGTTGCAGGTCAATTAATTGTGTGGATAAATACAAATGGCCTAAAACAGGGTTAAAAGTGGGAAAAAGTGTTATTTTGTGTCAACAAGTGGTAATCTTGGAAATAGTTATTAACCAATGGACGGATTTCACGGAGAATATGAGGCTACAGTAGATGCGAAAGGTCGCTTCCTGCTTCCCGGCGGACTGAAAAAACAGTTGCCGGAAGGGGAGGGTCGTTTCATACTCAGCCGTGGTTTTGAAAAATGCCTCACATTGTATCCATTGAAAAGTTGGGAATTGATTATTGCCAAAATTAGCCAGTTAAATGATTTCGACCCCAAAGTACGTCAATTTCGCCGCCAGTTTCTGGGCGGGGCAACAGAAGTGGAACTGGATGCTGCCAGCCGCATGTTGCTTCCTCAAACACTGAAAGAATTTGCCGGGTTGGGCAAGGACATTGTGCTGGCCGCCGCACTGGACCGATTCGAAATATGGGATGCCGGTAAGTACAAACAGCTCTTTGAGGATTTTTCACCAGAGGCTTTTAGCAGCCTGGCGCAGGAAGTGATGACAGAAAAAATTTGAAAATGAGGCAATTTGAAAATTTGAAAATGGCGTATTTACATAATACAGTTTTCAAAAGCTCATCGGTATTATATTTTCAAATTTTCAAATTTTCAAATTTTCAAACTCAGTGAGTTCGATGAATTATCATATTCCTGTCCTCTACAATGAAACCCTAGATGGCCTTGCCATCAAACCCGATGGTGTGTACGTGGATGCCACATTTGGCGGAGGGGGACATAGTAAAGGAATTTTAGAACGTTTAGGCGCTAAAGGAAAACTCATTGCTTTTGACCAGGATGCTGATGCCGAAAAAAATGTACCCGCCGATACGCGTGTGATTTTTGTGCCACAGAATTTTCGTCACCTGCAACGAATGCTTCGTCTGCACAAAATAACTGAAGTAGATGGCGTGCTGGCCGACCTGGGCGTTAGCAGTCACCAGTTCGACGAAGCTGACCGTGGATTCTCTACCCGTTTTTCAGGTCCGATGGACATGCGGATGGACAGGAGACAGGGAGTTACGGCCGCCGACATTATTCGCGGTTACAGTGAACAGCAGTTACACAAACTGTTTGAAAAGTATGGAGAAGTAACGAATTCCATCACACTTGCCAAACATATTGTGCACCAGCGAAAGCATCTGCAGTCGGAGACCATCGAACAGTTTAAAGCAATGATCAGCCCGGTAGTGAAAGGAAATCCTAATAAGTATTTGGCCCAGGTATTCCAGGCTTTACGAATTGAGGTGAACGATGAAATGGGTGCATTAAAAGACATGCTGCGGCAGGTTGCCGCTGTGCTGAAACCAGGTGGCCGTGTAGCCATCATCACCTTCCATTCTATAGAAGACAGGGTAGTGAAGAATTTCTTCCGCCAGGGCAGTTTCGATGAAATACCTGATAACCCCTTCATGTCTGTAGCGAAAGAAGAAGTGTTTAAACTGATTAATAAAAAGCCGGTAACGGCGGGGGAGGATGAGCTGAAAAGAAACACTCGGAGCAGAAGCGCGAAGCTGAGAGTGGCGGAGTTGATAATTAATAATTAAAAAGTGAATGGGGGGGCGTGATTTATGTTCAACTATCAGTGGATTATAAAGAACATATCGTTCTTTTTGTTTCTAGCCGTGCTAACGGTTCTATATATAGCCAACGGGCACAGGGCCGACAAAACCATACGGAAGATTAACAGCACCAATACGTTGTTGAAAGAATTGCAATACGAATATAAAACACTGAAAAGTGAAGTGATGTTTAAAAGCCAGGAAATACAAATTGTAAAAGCCGCGGAACCATTGGGTTTGAAACAAGGTGGTGAGATGCCGCGGCGATTGCAGGGAGGGAGATTAATTAATAATTAATAATTGGGAAGAAAAAATTGGCAGGCATAAACATTAATCATTATTGAGGAAGGGATCAAAAAGCAGTTAAACAAAAATTATTAATTCTTAATTATTATTTCTTAATTAAAAAGGTGGATGTAAAACGCGACATACTATGGAGGGTTTACCTCAGTTATATACTGGTGGTACTTGCCTGCGCGGCCATTTTTGTGAAAGCGGTTATTATTCAGCAGGTAGAAGGGCCGCACTGGCGGAGTATGAGTGATAGCCTGCACCAGAAACTGGATGAGGTAGAGGCGGAGAGAGGTACCATTTATAGTGAAGACGGCCAGATGTTAAGTACCAGCATTCCCCAGTTTGATATTTATATAGATTTCAGGGTGGAGTCGTTACGGGAAAAGAATGGGGTACGGTTTAGAGAAAATGTAGACTCATTGAGTGAATCGCTCGCCGGATTATTTAAGGATCATGCCGCCGGTGAATACAAATCGATCCTCCAAAATGCTTACGATGCCAGGGAAGGATATTTTTTATTGAAGAAAAAAATATCCTTCAGAGAATATGAACAATTGCGGGCTTTTCCTTTATTCAAATTAGGCAGGTATAAAAGCGGAATGATTGCCAACGAAAAAACCATTCGTCTCAATCCCTACCAGATGCTGGCTTTCAGAACCATTGGCCTGGCAAGGGATTCTAATAAAGTTGGCCTGGAAATGACGTATGATAGTTTGCTTAAAGGCAGAAATGGTAAACAACTGGTTAGAACCATCGCGGGCGGTGTACGTGTGCCGGTAGACGATACCTGGGAAATTGAACCTGAAACAGGAAAAGACATTGTAAGTACCATTGATGTTTTTATCCAGGATATAACCGAGAATGCCTTGATGAAGATGATGATAAAAAACCAGGCAGTTACCGGTTGCGCGATTGTGATGGAAGTAAAGACCGGGAAAATAAAAGCGATAGCTAACCTTGGTAAAAAAACGGAGGGTATTTATTGGGAGAACCTCAATTATGCCATCAGGCCAACAGAACCGGGCTCCACCTTTAAACTGGCTACCATGCTGGCTTTACTGGAAGATAAAAAAGTTACCCTTAACCAGATGGTGGACCTGGAAGGCGGGGTATGGAGAACTGCCGGACAAACCGTTTACGACAGTGAAAAACATGGCAAATCGAATGTAACGGTTAAGCAGGCATTTGAACTGAGCTCCAATGTGGGCATGGCTAAACTGGCCTCTATGCATTATGCTGATCATCCGGACCAGTTTCTTCGCAGCCTGAAAAAAATGCGCATGGATACCGTAACCGGAATTGATCTGAAAGGAGAGGGCATTCCTACCATATATAAGCCCGGAGGAAGATTCTGGGGCCCAACTACTTTACCATGGATGGCATTTGGTTATAACCTGTCCATCACGCCCCTGCAAACCGTTTCGTTATATAATTCAATTGCCAATAACGGCAAAGTGATGCGGCCTTACCTGGTGAGCGCCGTGAAAGATGAGGGCGTTCTGATACGTGAATTTCAACCAACCGTAGTGGACGATCAACTCTGTAGTAAGCAAACCCTGCTTGACTTGCAGGAATGTTTAGAAGGTGTTTGCAGTGAAGGAACCGGAAGAGAATTATTTAAAAATGCCGCTTTTAAAGTGGCCGGTAAAACAGGTACCGCATTAGTGGCCAATGATAACAGGGGCTATGCGGATAAAATTTATCAATCATCTTTCGCAGGATATTTTCCGGCAGATAATCCGCAATATACCTGTGTAGTAGTGATTGTTAACAAAGCACATGCTCCTGTATTTTATGGAGCGGCGGTTGCGGGTCCGGTATTTAAAGAAATTGCTGATCGTTTATACAGCTCCTATATCAGGCATACGATGATAGTTACGGCACAACAAATGAAACCAGACAGCACTGCTTTTAGTTTTGCAGGCATGAAGCGGGATATGACTTTCCTTACTTCAAAACTGAATATGACCTATGCCGATTCAACACAAAGCACGGACCAGTGGATTGATATGAATGGAAAAAACGCGGTAGTGATACTCAATAAAAAATCATTTGATCCGAATACCATGCCCCAGTTAAAAGGATTGGGATTGAAGGATGCGGTGTACCTGTGCGAAAATTTCGGGTTGAAAGTGACTGTGAAAGGAAGGGGTAAAGTGGCTATGCAATCCATTGAGGCAGGACAGCCCATTGCAAGGGGACAGTTGATTAATGTAGCATTGAATTAGTATACTGATATGGCAAAACTGCAAGACATATTATACAAAGTGCACCTGAAACAGGTACAGGGAAATACGTCTATTGAGGTTACGGGTATCGAAATTGATTCGCGTACTATTCAAAATGGTTTTGTATTTGTAGCCATTCGCGGAGAAAAATCTGATGGCCATCAGTTTATGGATAAAGCCATTGCATTGGGCGCCGTTGCGATTGTTTGTGAAGAAATGCCCAAAAATTTTCATAGTGGTATTACGTATCTGCTGGTAAATAATACACATGAGGCAGTGGCCTATATGGCCCACCAGTTTTACGGAAAACCCTCCGGCAGATTTTTGCTGGTAGGTATTACAGGTACCAATGGTAAAACAACCATTGCTACCTTACTCTTTAAACTGTTTACCCGTTTAGGCTATACCTGTGGTTTGGTAAGTACTGTTCAGAACCAGGTTGGTAATGAAATCATTCCTTCCACATATACCACACCCGATGCCATACGATTAAATAGTTTGTTACAACAAATGGCAGATGCCGGTTGTACGCATGTATTCATGGAATGCAGCAGTCATGCCATTCACCAGGGCCGTATTACCGGTTTACAATTTGCCGGAGCCATCTTCAGCAATATCACACACGATCACCTGGATTACCACAAAACCTTTGATGAATATATCCGTGTGAAGAAAAGTTTTTTTGATAACCTGCCTGAATCCGCTTTTGCCATTTCCAACGCGGATGATAAACGCGGTTCAGTGATGTTGCAGAATACACAAGCCAGAAAATATCTCTACGGATTAAAATCAATGGCCGGTTTTAAAGGAAAAATTTTAGAGAATGCCCTTACCGGTTTGGTGATGACGGTAAACGATACTGAAGTGCATTTCAGGTTGATTGGTGAATTCAATGCGTATAATTTGTTAGCGGTGTATGGCGCTGCTGTTTGTTTGGGTGAAGAAAGTGAAAAGGTACTCACGGCCCTCAGTTTACTAACCGGCGCCGAAGGACGTTTTGACTATATGATCAGTAAGAACCGGGTGATGGGTATTGTTGACTATGCACATACACCTGATGCATTGGAGAATGTATTGGCTACCATTAAAAAATTAAGAAAGGGTCATGAGCAAATCATCACGGTTGTTGGCTGCGGGGGTGATCGGGATAAAACCAAAAGACCCATTATGGCACAGGCTGCCTGCGATTTGAGCGATAGGGTAATATTTACCAGCGATAATCCCAGGACAGAAGATCCTGCCCGGATATTAACGGATATGGAAACAGGATTAACCAGCGCTGCCAAAAGAAAATACATACTGATCGAAGATAGAAAAGAAGCCATCCGAACAGCAGTGAGTTATGCAAATGCGGAAGATATTATTCTGGTGGCGGGGAAGGGACATGAAAAATACCAGGATATCAAAGGGGTGAAATATCCTTTTGATGACAAGGAAGTATTAAAGGAGATGTTAGAGGGAAGAGGACAGATGTGAGATGACAGGTAGTAGAAAAACCACCTGTCAACTCCTAACTCTAAACTATAAACTATAAACATGCTATACTACTTATTCAACTGGCTAAACAAAGAATTCCAGATACCGGGGTTGGGACTGTTCCAGTTCCTTACGTTTCGTATTGCGATGTCTGTGATTTTGTCGTTGGTAATAGCTACTGTTTATGGTAAGCGTATTATTTTATTCCTGAAGAAAAAACAGATTGGTGAGAGTGTGCGCGACCTTGGCCTGGAGGGACAGGTACAAAAGAAAGGCACACCCACTATGGGAGGCATCATCATCCTGCTAAGCATTTTAATTCCTACTATATTATTTGCCAATCTTGATAAAGTATATATCCGGTTGATGATACTCTGTACGGTTTGGTTAGGGATCATTGGTTTTCTGGATGACCTGTTTAAGATTCGTGCCAGAAGAGCGGCAAAGGAAAAAGGGGAGGCGTATAAAAAGCAAGACAGTGATGGATTGGCCGGCATATCAAAAATTATCGGGCAGGTGGGATTGGGCATTATTATTGGTTTGACATTGTATTTCAGTAACGCGGTAACTGTTGAAAGAGAAGTGATCACTTCACCCTATGCGCAATTGCAGCAGGGCGAAAGGCTTGCTAAAGATTCGAACATTGTCATTAGAAAGCTGAATGGAATTGAGAAGCGGTTTGTGAAAGTGAAAACACCCATCACCACTATTCCCTTTGTAAAAAATCACCAGTTCAATTACAGCAAACTAATCAGTTGGATTGGCCCGGGCGCCGAAAAATATACCTGGATCATTTATATACTTGTAGTAACCTTCATTATTACCGCTGTATCGAATGGCGCCAATTTAACAGATGGCCTGGATGGATTGGCGGCTGGCGTGAGCGCCATTATGGGCGCGGGTATTGGGGTATTCGTATATGTAAGCGGTAACTATATTTTCGCCGATTACTTTGATGTGATGTACATACCTAACCTGGGTGAACTATCTATTTTTGTGGGCGCTTTTGTAGGAGCCTGTATCGGGTTTCTATGGTACAACGCTTTTCCCGCACAGGTATTCATGGGTGATACCGGTAGCCTGGCGCTGGGAGGCATCATCGCGTCGCTGGCCATTATTGTTCGTAAAGAATTATTGATTCCTATTTTCTGTGGCGTGTTCCTGATCGAAAATTTAAGTGTGATTATCCAGGTGGGGTATTTTAAATACACCAGGAAAAAATATGGTGAAGGAAGAAGGGTTTTCCTGATGAGTCCGCTGCACCATCATTACCAGAAAAAAGGATATCACGAAAGTAAGATAGCGGTTCGTTTCTGGATCGTAACGATTATTTGTGTGGTATTATCCATGGTTACGCTGAAAATAAGATAGAAGCATGAGTCATAGACTGGTTATACTGGGCGGAGGCAAAAGCGGCATTGGCGCGGCAATTCTTGGAAAGAAAGAAGGATATGCGGTGTTTGTGAGCGATGGAGGAATGATCAAACCAAATTATAAACAAGAGCTCTTTGATAACGGAATTGATTTTGAAGAAGGACAACATACCGCGGCCAAAATTCTCGATGCAGATGAGGTAATGAAAAGTCCGGGTATTCCTGAAAAGAATGAAATGGTAAAACAGGTCAGGGCAGAAGGAATACCGGTAATCAGTGAGATTGAACTGGCGTATCGTTTTAAGGGAAACAGTAAGATAGTGGCCATCACGGGCAGTAATGGTAAAAGTACCACTACCGCTTTAACCTATCATATCTGTACTACTGCCGGGATGGATTGCGCGATGGTGGGCAATATAGGCATCTCATTTGCCAGGCAGGTAGCCACTGATCCGAAAGCGCTGTATGTAGTAGAAGTAAGTTCTTTTCAATTGGATGACATCAAAGATTTCCGTGCGGATATAGCGATGTTACTGAATATCACTGAAGATCATCTTGACAGGTACGGGTACCGGTTTGAGAATTACATCAACAGTAAGTTCAGGATCATCGAGAATCAGACAGATAAAGATTATTTCATCTATTGCCAGGATGATGAAGTGATTATGCAACAACTCCCATTACTAACCATTCATACTAACCCATTACCATTCTCTATGAAACAAGAAGTAAAAAAAGGCGGCTACATCAAGGGCGACCAGATGATGCTGAGAATCCAGGAAGAAAGAGTAAGCATGAGTATTTATGACTTTGCTCTTAAGGGTAAACACAACAACTACAACACTATGGCAGCAGGCATCGCCGCGGCAACACTCGGCATCCGTAAAGAAAAAATTCGTGAGGCCGTGAATAACTTTCACAGCCTGGCACACCGGATGGAGTTTGTAGCCATGGTACGGGGAGTTGAATTTGTGAATGACAGTAAGGCCACTAATGTAAACAGCGCCTGGTTTGCACTGGAAAGTATGAACAAGCCCACTGTGCTGGTTTTGGGTGGTGTTGATAAGGGGAATGACTATACCCTGATTGCCGAATTGGTTAAGGAAAAAGTAAAGGCAATCGTATGTATGGGTGTTGACAATAAAAAGATCATAGAGGCTTTTAAAGATATCGTACCGGTAATCGTAGAAACAGACTCTGCCAAGAAAGCGGTGAATACAGCTTTTAAACTGGCTACGAAAGGCGATGTGGTATTATTAAGTCCGGCCTGCGCCAGTTTCGACCTCTTCAAAAATTATGAAGACAGGGGAACCCAGTTTAAAGAGGCAGTAAAAGAATTATAATACCTCAGTAGTTTACGCAGAGAAGAACATAATGGTAACAAAAAATTATTAATTATTAATTCTTATTTAAAAAGTGGCTGAAATAAAGGATATATTATTCTCACAGATGCCCACCTTTGGTGGAATGCGGGGGCAACTGGTTAACAGAACAAGGGGGGATAAATATATTTGGGGTATCGTAGTATTGTTATCACTGATCTCTATATTGGTAGTGTATAGTGCCACGGGGTCATTGGCATATAAGATGTATAAGGGCAATACCAATGTGTATCTTTTTAAGCAGGTATCTTTTTCACTGGTGGGTTTAGTGCTGATCTATTTTCTGCATCGTATTAACTATACGATCTTTTCCAGGGTGGCCACCATCCTTTTTCTGATATCCATTCCTTTATTGTTATACACGCTGTTTTTTGGCGCCCGCATTAATGAAGGAAGCCGGTGGATTAAATTGCCTATCATCAATATGACCATACAAACCAGTGACCTGGCCAAGCTGGCATTGTTCATGTACATCTCCCGCTTATTGAGTAAAAAGCAGGAGCTGATCAAAGATTTTAAAAAAGGGTTTATCCCGATCGTGTTACCTGTGCTTATTATTTGCGCGCTGATTATGCCCGCGAACCTGTCGAACGCTTTACTAACGGGCGCCACTGCTTTATTGCTGATGTTTATTGGCAGGGTTAGTATCAGGCATATCCTGTTAACCATTGGGATTGCTTTGATACCGGTTGCCTTTATCATTAGTGTAGCCATGGTTACCTACGATGGATCAAAAATAAAGGAAGGAACAAAACCGGCTATGGCAGAGAAAGTAAAATCATTCGGCCGTTTGGGAACATGGGTAAAACGGGTGCAGGATTTTATGTACGCGAAAGACAATGAAACACCCTACCAGATTCAGCAGGCAAAGATTGCCATTGCCAATGGTAGTATTTTGGTTGGACTCGGGCCGGGGAATAGCCGCCAGCGAAATTTTTTACCACAGGCATACAATGACTTTATTTATTCCATCATCATAGAAGAATATGGGTTACTGGGTGGGGCTTTCATGATATTTATTTATTTGGTTTTTCTTTTCCGGTGTATACGCATATTCAGGCGTTGCCCCTATGCATTCGGCGCTTTTCTGGCATTAGGGTTGAGTTTTACCTTAGTGATACAGGCCGTAGCTAATATGGCAGTGAATGTGAACCTGGTTCCGGTAACCGGTGTAACACTCCCCCTGGTTAGTATGGGTGGAAGTTCTTTTTTGTTTACCTGCGGCGCCATTGGTATTATTTTAAGTGTAGCCAGAAATGTGGAACAGATGGAAGGCAAGGCGCCACTGGAGCCTGTTGTAAATAATGAGTTAACAGAAACAAACGCTGCAATACAATAAAGTGGGTAAAAAAATAATCATAGCAGGAGGGGGTACGGGCGGACATATTTTTCCGGCTATAGCGATTGCCAATGCATTAAAAAATGAGCAGGGAGATATTGACATACTTTTTGTGGGCGCAAAAGGCAGAATGGAAATGGAAAAAGTGCCACAGGCCGGTTACCCGATTGAAGGATTGGATATTGCCGGATTAAACAGGCAGTCTCTGGTAAAAAACCTGTTACTGCCTTATAAACTGATCATCAGTTTTTGGCAGGTAAGAAGAATCATTAATTTTTTTAAGCCCGATGCGGTAATCGGTGTGGGTGGATATGCTTCTTTTCCGGTATTGAGGTATGCGCAGGGCAAAGGCATCGCCACATTTATTCATGAGAGTAATTCATTTGCCGGAAAGAGTAATATCCTGTTGGGGAAGAAAGCAATAAAAATATTTGTGGCAAGTGATGGAATGGAAAAATTCTTTCCGAAAGAAAAAATACTGGTTACCGGTAATCCTGTGCGCAGGTCCATTGCGGATGCCAAAATCAGCAGGGCTGAAGCCATTCATTTTTTTGGGCTGAGTGAAACAAAAAAAACGGTACTTGCTATTGGGGGCAGTTTGGGGGCACGCAGTATTAATGAAGCCCTGGCTGCCCAGATTGATGTGTTTGCGGAACATAACCTGCAACTGATCTGGCAAACAGGTAAATCAATGGCAGAACAGTACAGGCAGAAGGGAGAAGGAAGAAAAAATATCCGGGTGAGTGATTTTATCGGGGAAATGGAGATGGCCTATGCGGCAGCGGATATAGTTATCAGCCGGTCTGGCGCTATGTCGGTAACCGAATTATGTGTAGCGGGTAAGCCTGCTGTATTTGTTCCTTTTCCATTAGCGGCAGAAGGCCACCAGGCAGCTAATGCCATGGCATTGGTAAATAAACAGGCGGCCATCCTTGTTAAGGATAGTGAAGCAAAGGAAAAGTTAGTAAAAACAGTGGTAGAGCTGGCAGGAAATGAAGCATGGCGGCAAAATTTGCAAACAAATATTAAAGCATTGGCCATTAATAATGCGGACGAAGTGATAGCGCGGGAAATTTTAAAATTGATCAGTGAGTAAAATAGACGATATACAGAAAATTTATTTCATAGGCATCGGTGGCATTGGTATGAGTGCACTGGCAAGGTATTTTAAATTCAGGGGCATTGATGTGAGTGGCTATGACCGAATGTCTACCCCACTTACCCGCGAACTGGAAGCAACAGGCATTGCCATACATTATGAGGAAAGGGTTGAGCTGATTCCTAAAGACGTGAATGTGGTAGTATATACGCCGGCCATTCCATCCCACCAGGCAGAGCTGGTGTATTACCGGGAGAACAACTATACGGTGGTGAAGCGGAGTGATGTGTTACAATGGATTACTGAAAGCTCCTTTAATATTTGCGTGGGGGGAACACATGGTAAAACAACGGTTACTACCATGATTGCTCACCTGCTCAGGCATTCAGGCTATGGATGCAATGCCTTTTTGGGTGGTATTTCGGCTAACTATCAAACCAATTTCTGGAGCAGTGAAAAGAATGTGGTGGTGGTGGAAGCGGATGAATACGACAGAAGTTTTTTAAAACTGGTTCCAGACGTAGCGGTCATTACCGCCATGGATCCTGATCACCTGGATATATATGGTACAGCGGAAGAAGTAGAGAAAGCCTTTATTCAGTTTTCGCGAAAAGTAAAACCAGGTGGTTGTATCATAGCAAAATATGGATTACCCCGTGGGGCCGAATTAACCGCGGAACATCAGTATACATACAGCTTTGAGAACACTGCTGCCACTGTATATGCCGCCGGTATAAAAGTAGCGAACGGCAGTTATTGTTTTGATGTGGTTCATAAAGACTGGATGATTACAGGCATGGTATTGCATATGGGAGGGCTGCACAATATTGAAAATTGCGTGGCTGCTATAACAGTTGCTAAATACCTGGGCATAGCGGATGAAAAGATAAAAGCCGCGGTAGCTGATTTTAAAGGGGTGCGAAGAAGGTTTGAATATGCTTTAAAAAATAAGGACCATGTATTGATTGATGATTATGCACACCACCCGGAAGAATTGCGTGCTTTGATTAGTGGTGTGAGAAGCATTTTTAAAAATGAAAAATTGGTATTGGTATTTCAGCCACACCTTTTTAGCCGAACCAAAGACCTGGCTGATGAATTTGCCCATAGCCTGGATATGGCCGATGAGGTGATACTGTTACCGGTTTATCCCGCAAGAGAACTTCCGATGGAGGGGGTAAACAGTGAGTTGTTGCTGAATAAAATGCGAATGGTTCACAAACAAATATTGAGTAAGGAGGCAACCAAAGAATGGGTAGCGTTACATCAGCCCAAATTATTGGTGATAGCCGGCGCGGGCGATATTGATACATTGGTTCAACCATTAAAAGCCTTGTTGCAGCATACATGAGTAAGCGTAAGTATAAGTGGAAAAAAATATTTTTTGCAATCACATGGCTGCTCGCAGGTATTGGAACTGTTGTGCTCCTGGGAGCAGCCATGCGGCAAAAAGACAGGAAGCTTTGTTTGGATGTGAAAGTAGAGATCAGAGGGGAGGCAAAGCAACTATTTATTGATGAAAAAGAAGTGCTGGCTATTTTAAATGCAATGGGTAGGGTGTCGGGTAACCGGATAGCTTCTCTTAACCTGCGGGTGATGGAATCTGTAATAGAAAAAAATTCCTGGGTAAGTAATGCGGAAATGTTTCTGGATAATAACCAGGTATTGCAGGTAATTATTTATGAGCGACAGCCGGTGGCAAGGGTGTTTTCGCTGGATGGTGGTTCATTTTATGTAGACAGTGGCTCACTTCGTTTACCCCTGAGTGATAAATTATCGGTTCGGGTACCGGTGTTTACAGGCTTTCCCACAGACAGGGCCGTATTGTCTGCACCGGATAGTTCTTTGCTGAAACAAATTGTAAAACTGGGTATGTATGTACTGGCCGATTCTTTCTGGATGGCCCAGGTTGCACAGATTGATATAACGCCACAATCAAATTTTGAACTGGTACCTGTTATTGGCGATCATATTGTGGCGCTGGGAAATACGGATTCGTTGGATAAAAAATTTAACCGGCTCTATACATTCTATCAAAAAGCCTGGTTGCAAAATGGCATCAATGTGTATGAAAAACTGGATGTGCAATTTGATAACCAGGTAGTGGCCGTGCGCAGGGGTACTGCAAAAGCGTGGATAGATTCTACCGGGGCAGGAGAAGGAAACAATAAAGCAAACCGTTAAACGTTATCATTATACAACTAAAAACACCCTCTATGAATCACAATGAATCACCAATCATTGTTGGTCTCGACATCGGAACTACTAAAATTGCGGCTATTGCGGGCAGGAAGAATGAATACGGCAAGCTGGAGATACTCGGTTTTGGCCGGGCCAACAGCAATGGCGTACAACATGGGCAGGTACTGAACATTGATCAGACCATCAAAGCCATCCAGCAGGCATTGGAAAATTGTAATGAAAGTAATCCCGATCTTGAAATCAGCGAGGTATACGTTGGTATTGCGGGCCATCATATCAAAAGCCTGCAAACCCGCGGAGATATTGTTCGCCAGGATCCTGATACAGAGATCAAGCGACCGGAAATTGAGCAACTGATCAATAACCAGCGTAAAACTTTTATACCTGCCGGCGACCAGATCATTGATGTGATTCCACAGGATTTTCATGTAGATAATATCCAGAACATTAAAGATCCTATTGGATACAACGGTGTAAAAGTGGGCGCTAATTTCCATATCATCACCGGCGACAGAAATGCGATCCGTAATATTAACCGTTCTGTTGACAGAAGCGGTTTATCTACCAAGGACCTTGTATTACAACCATTGGCATCTGCCAGCGCGGTAATGAGCGAAATTGATATGGAAGCGGGTGTGGCTATTCTTGATATTGGCGGTGGTACCAGCGACCTGGCCGTTTTTTATGAAGGTATTCTGAAGCATACAGCGGTTATTCCATTCGGTGGTGAAAATATTACCAACGATATCCGTATGGGACTGGGTGTATTAAAGAGCCAGGCAGAAGCCATGAAAGTTCAGTTTGGCAGCGCTTTGGCAGATGAAGCAAAAGCCAATGCCTATATCACTATTCCCGGTTTAAAAGGGATGCCTGCTAAAGAAATCAGTGTAAAAAACCTGGCAGCTATTATACAGGCAAGAATGAGTGAGATACTTGATTTTGTTACCTATCACTTAAAACAGGTGGGCCTGGATAGCCGCGCACTGAATGGCGGAATCATCTTAACCGGTGGTGGTTCGCAGTTGAAACATTTGATCCAGTTAACAGAATATACAACCGGATTGAATGCGCGTATTGGTTTGCCAAATGAGCACCTGGCGCCCAACCATATTGATGAATTAAAGAAGCCAATGTACTCAACCTGTATCGGGCTTATCCTAAAAGGGTATAGCGATTACGACTTTAAGTACAAAGAGTTTACAGAAAAATTCAGGAAAGTGGAAGTGCCAAAAACACTAACCGTTCCGCAATCAGAAATACCCACGGAAGCGGCCGGCGTTAGGGCAACTGTTGATGTATCTGTTAGAAAAGGTAAGTTCTGGGATAAGTTTAAGAACAACCTGATTGATATGTTTAAAGAAGAAGAGGACCAGGTAATAAAATAAAATTGGGCGAATGCCCGTTTAGAGGGTATTGGCTTTGTAGAAACCCGTTATATCACTAAAAAAGAAAGCTATGATTCATTTCGATCTTCCCAAACAAAAATCTTCCATCATCAAAGTATTGGGTGTGGGAGGTGGAGGAAGTAATGCGGTTAACTTCATGTTTGAACAGAATATCGAAGGGGTTGATTTTATCATCTGTAATACAGACGCGAAGGCCATTGAGCAAAGCAATGTACCCAATAAAATACAGCTCGGACCACACCTTACACAGGGTTTAGGCGCCGGCGCCAATCCTGAAGTAGGTAAGAAAGCCACAGAAGAATCTCTTGATGAGATTAAAAAAATATTGGAAGTAAATACCAAGATGGCTTTTATTACCGTAGGGATGGGTGGCGGAACCGGAACCGGCGGCGCCCCTATTATTGCGCAGATATGTAAAGAACTGGGTATTTTAACGGTAGGTATTGTTACCACACCATTTGGTTTTGAAGGACCACGCCGTCACCAGCAGGCAGAAGAAGGTATCATGCAATTGAAACCTTATGTAGACACATTACTGGTAATCAGTAATGATAAATTACGGATGCAGTTCGGTAACCTGAAAATGAAAGAGGCATTTGGCAAAGCCGATAATGTATTGGCTACGGCCGCTAAATGTATTACCGATATCATTAATAGCCGCGGACATATTATAGTAGATTTTGCGGATGTATGTACAGTGATGAAGAATGGCGGTGTGGCTATTTTGGGTAAGGCAGAAATAGAAGGCGAAGACAGGGCTCAGCGCGCCATTGAAGAAGCGTTAGCCTCTCCTTTACTGAATGATAATGATATTAAAGGAGCCAAATGGATATTAATCAATATCAACAGTGCGGAGGGTGAACATGAGTGTACGATGGATGAACTGGAAACCATCAACAACCACCTGCGCATGCAGGCAGGTGAATTTACTGATGTGATTGTGGGAATGGGGTATGATGGCACCCTTGATAAAAAGATAGGTATTACTTTGATCGCAACCGGCTTTGAACATAAAGATCCTTTTGCAAAGCAAGTGGTTACCAGAAAAGCGGCGCCACAGCCAGAAAAAGTAGTGATGGTATTAGGTATGGATACGGATGAGCCTAAACCCGCGCCACAGCCCGTTTCGGAGGTAGTAGCGCCCGTAGAAGAAAAAGACCCTTTCGCGCCAAGTATGCATGAAGCGCTGCCGCTGGAAAAAATGCTTAGCGTATTTGGTAAGCATGATTTTAACTCAATACCCGTTCAGGTATATGAAGAAGTGCCGGTAGCTAAAGAATCTGCTGTTTTGCAATTTGAACTGAATCCGGAAATGACAGCAGCCATAAAACCGGAAGAGCCGGTAGCGGAGGTGGAGATACCTAAAACTGAAATAGAAGAACTGATGGATTTCCAGGTAAATGAAAAACCGGCTGAACCGGTTTCGCGTTTATCGGGTATGTTAAGTAAGCCATCCAATATTTATGCGGAGCCTGAAATGGAAATTCAGGCGGCGGTTATTACGCCGGTGATTGAAATGGTACAGCCAGAACCCGTTAAGGCAGTGGAACCGCGCGTTATAGAAAAGCCGGTAGAAGCTGATATGGATATGCATATAGTAATGAAGGAAAGGGAAAATATTCCTGCACCGGTTGCCGTTCCTCATCAGGCAACACCCTTTGCAAACGGTATTGATGATTTGATGCTGGATGAAGTGGAGGAACAAAAGCGACGTGCCGCCGAGCGGATACAGAAATTACGTAACCTCTCTTACAACATGAATACGGCTGATAATAACCAGGAATTTGACGCGGTACCTGCTTATGTTCGTCGTAATATGGAACTATTTGGTAACACACTTAGTTCTGTAGAAAATTTCTATAGTAAGTACACCGTAGGTAAAGATGAGAATGATCAGACACAGATATCTACCATCAATACTTTCCTGGATGGTAAAAAACCCGACTAACCCTTGCTTGCAATACTGGTATTTATTAATCGTTTAGTTATTTAGTGATACAGAATTCTCTACGCTGCATATCTGACGTGGCTTACATGAAAATATTTTTGCACCTGCTTTCTGTCATTTTT